>ERZ1023633.30-NODE-30-length-51894-cov-9.060823_pt1 | contig 51894 bp, 49 predicted proteins | sample MGYA00380333_ERZ1023633 | MGnify/ENA primary metagenome ERZ1023633 (study PRJEB33179, sample SAMN07448972) | human gut metagenome | biome: Human-gut; feature: Human associated habitat; material: Faeces | host: Homo sapiens | place: India: Bhopal | collected...
GAACATGAACATTTTTGATGAAGTGGACGAGAATTTATTTCGCCCATTAACAGGAATAAATAAAAGAAAATATGTTGATATTCTTACTCTCATTTGGGATAAGTGTAAACGCATGCCAATGTATGCCATAGAGAAAAGTACAACCTTTGATATGGTTGAGGACTATTTCTATGGACTTGATGAACAGGTGGAACTTGATTTAGAAGAACAAGCAGAAACAGATGGTAATATTGCAGATACACGTGTAATCGCAGGTGGATTTATTAGAAGGCTTAAGGAGACAGGTTGGCTCACTGAAAAGGAAGGCGAGTACGAAGAGGAATCCAAGTTGGCCATTAACTATAAGGTGGTGCCACTACTTAAATCATTTCAAGAGATTATTAGTCCGACAATCATTACATATAAGGGTAAATTGTTTAAGATTTATTCCATGTTTGAACATATTTCTGAACAGGGAAGTCCTTATGAAGGCGTATTAAAGGAAGCTTCGGAGGATTTTGATAATTTAAATCAGGCACTTAGAATCCTTTCTGCATCTATTGAGGATCATATTAATAATCTTACACAAGGTAAAAAGCCAGAAGAAGTATTAGAGTTTTTTGAAAAGTATGAGGAAAAGATTGTAGTAGGTTCCTATCATAGGTTTAAGACAAACGATAATCTTTTCTATTACAGAACCAGCCTGTATGAGAGTCTTGATAAATGTGAAGGCGCTTTGATGGATGCACTTGTAACTGATTATATGGATGCAGAGCGAGTAGATAAAGCGGAGGCTACTGTAAAAATAAAAGAATTGATTACCAAGGTTCGCATGGATATTGAAGAGATGGAAGCTATCATGAGAACCATTGACGATAGGCACATTATATATAGAACCAGAGCAGTACAAAGAGCGCAATTCTTATTATTATCTGATGGAAGCGTTAAAAGCAAAATTAATAATATGCTTCAGTATTATGCTAGTCAGATAAAAACAAAAGAAGATTTGTACGAGGATGATGAAACCGTCTGTCAAAATGTATTTCAGATATTTGGACAAAATTTCTTTGATAGTGCATCGCTTGCAACACCGGTGAAAAAGAGATGTTCATCACCGATTGAACTTATGTCTGTTATAGATGAACTTGATATGGAATTAGTAGAAGAGAAAAATCGTAAGATGATGGATTAGATAAGAAATGCGTTAACGTCGGAAAATGTGAATTCTTTTGCGAAAGATATTTTACAAGGAAAGACAGCAATTTCTATTAGTAGTGTATTTAAGGATAATCCGGAAATATTAACAAAAGTCATTGGCTTGTATACATATTCACAAACACCAGAGCGAGAATATGAAATCAGGCTAAAGGACACATTTGTAGAGTGTAATGGCGTTCGATTTAAAGAATTTATTGTTGAAGAAAGGAAGGGTTAAAGATGGCTATTGATATCAAAGAAGAAATCGCTAATTATTTGTTGAATAACTGCTTCCTAATCGGAAATGTGGATTCGACCAGAGAAAAATATTATTACGTTATTAACCATGAGGAAAGTTTTAGGCAATTATTTCAGCCAATTGGTTATACATTGGTTATTCATAGAAATCTGCGAGTGGTTCAGCTTATTAATAATCATGGGACAGGTAGATTGGCGATTAAGAAATATGAAAGCATTATGCTCCTTATATTTAGACTTTTGTATGTGGAAAAAAGGGAAAGTCTGTCTACAAGTGAAGATAAAGTAGTTGTAACTGTTGAAGAAATAAAAAATGAATACGAGAAATTAAATCTTCCAAGAAAATTTGACAAAGTGTTATTGGAAGACTCACTTAGAAATATTAAAAGATATAATCTTGTGCAGCCCTTAGATAAATTGCTTGATATGGATGCAAAAATACAGATATATGCATCTGTAATGCTTGCTATGCCAGACACAACTATTTCTACAGCATATGAGCAGACGAGCAAGTTGTTAGCGCAATATGTAAATTCAGATGAGGAGGAAGAAAACGATGATTAGAATGACCAGACTCCATCTGATAAACTGGCATAATTTCCAGGATGATATTATTGATTTTAAGAATATAACTTATTTATTGGGTGTAAATGCTGTGGGCAAGACAACGATTATGGATGCTATAAGATATTGTCTTACAACTAATAAGGATTTTAATACAGCCGGTAATAAAAAGAGCGGCAGAACATTATTGGGATCTGTTCATCAGAAGCAGAGAGCAGAGGATAGTTATCTGCGTCCAGGGCATACAGTTTCATATATTGGAATTGAGTTTTTAGATGAAAATATAAATAAAAATTTTGTAATTACAGTTCGTGTGGAATCTGAAACGCCAAAGCAGGATTTAAAAGGTGTATACCAGGACTGGTATATTACAAAACCAGGATATTCACTTGAGGATATTCCATTTTTTACACAGGTGAAAGGTGGAAGAAAACCCACATCAAGGGATGCTTTTAAACTTGAAAATAAGGGAATGGATAGGGCTTCGAATCAGGCTGATGCTAGAAGAAGAATCTGTCGTATGCTGGGTATTGGAGAAGCAGATTCACCAATTGGTAAAAAGTTCAATGAAGTATTTCATATGGGTACTAGCCTAGAGGATATAAAAGACATTCGTGAATTCATCTATACATACATTTTGCCGGAACCCGAGGTGAATATAGATTTCTTGCAGAAAGACATGCGTGAACTTGAAAGACTGCAGGAGATTTTGCAGGAAGCACAGGATAGAGAAGTGCTGCTTGCAGAGATTAATGAAAGAATTATAGAGGTAAAAGCACGCTTATCTAAAGTTAAAGTTAATGAGATACTTGTTGCATATGCTAATTATCAAGGAAATGTTGAAGAACAACAGGAGAAGAAGCGTCTTATATCGGAATGGACTGCTAGTATCGATATCTTAACAGATAAATTGGTTGAATTGTCTGAAAAGGAAAGAAAAGCATCAGATTTATTATATGAGGCAAGAAGAGCTGCTGAGGATAATACTGAAAATAAAGAGATGCTTTCTCTAGAGCAAGAGAACAAAGAAAATGAAAAAGAATACGAGAGATTAAAAAACGAAGCGGCTATATTTACAGAGATTTCAGAAAAACTGTTATCCCTTAAAAAGAAAATAAACCGCATTGGTTTTTCTTGTGTCTTAAATCTAGGCGATGAAACTTTGGAAAAAAATGTTGACGAGCGTATTTTAGAAATTAAAAAAGCTGCGGGAATACTAGCCGACCTAGAAGAGATAATAAAAAATCATGATGCAAAGATAAGAACGGAAATAACAACTCTATCGAATAAGGCTAAATTACTTGAGGATAAAATTAAGAGTCTGGAAGCTGGTGTAATGTGCTATCCAGAAGAGGCAACCTTTGTTAGAAATAAGATTAATGAGGAATTAGGGGAGCAGAGTAAGAAAGCGGATGCCAAACTTTTGTGTGAGCTGCTCTATATGACAGATGATAGCTGGCAGGACGCTGTTGAAAGTTATCTTAATACTCAGAGATTTAATATTATTGTCGCACCAGATAATTATCTTGTTGCAAAGAAGGTTTTTATTTCTTTGGGAGATAAAGTAAAAGGTATTGGACTTATTGACACAAGAAAAATTGGAGACATTCATTATTGTGAAGATGGAGTAAGCTTTCTTGGAGATAAGGTTGAGTCCGAAAATATTTATGCAAAACGTTATGCAAGATTTGTTATGCGAGATGTAGTGTGTTGTGAAACGCCAGATTCTCTTGAACAACATCAGAAAAGTGTTACAAAAGACCGCTTGCGTTTTCAGAATTTCTGTTTACAGAGAATGGGAAAGAAAGAACATTTTATCGGCGTTGATGCTATAGAAAAACAATTGATTAGCGCCAGAAAAGAACTTGTTAGCATTCAAAAACAACTAAATGAGATGGATGATGAGAAAAAATCTTTTGATGAAATGTATGGTGAATATAATAAATTCACTGCAGGAAATAATTTTGCTTTTTTAGAAAAATATATAGATTCGGGACGTCAAGCAAAAGCGATAGGTATAAGAATTGATGAGATAAATGCACAGATTTTGGAATTTAAGAAGAATCCAATTTTACTTGCTATGTATGATCGCGTGAGTGAATGTGAGAAGAGTGTTGTCGAGATACAAGGTGAAATTACGGATATTAAAGCTAAAAAGCAAAATCTTGAAACTGGAGTAAAGGAGGCGGAGCAGGAGATTGCTAAGCTTGAAACTACTATTGATGAGCTGAAAATGGCATATGAAAATATTGTAAGAGAATATCCTGAACATGCAAGTGATGTTGAAAAGAAGTATCAGGATGAGAGAAGAACTAAAAAGGCATCATCCATAGCATATAATTTTGGCAACCGTGCGACTCAGGATACTATTGCATTCGATAATTACTTGAACCAGCAATTGATACCGTTGCAGCAAAAATATACAGCAACATATACTTGTGATTACCCTGAAGGTATTGATGGAGCTAGTAGATATCAGCAGGAATATCTGTCTTTACAAAATATTGAATTGGAACGTCACAAAGAAGAATTAGCTCAGGCACAGGTACGTTGTAAGGATAGATTTCGTAAGGAAGTGTTGTTTAGAATGAAGGATGATATTCTTCGCGCTAGACAGCAATTTAAGCAGATTAATCGTGTTATGGAAAATCTAGAATATGGTGAAGAGTGCTATCGATTTGGAATTGATAAGAGTAAAGATAAAGAACTTGGGATTTTCTATGACATTATTATGGATAAAGATAATCAGCAGATAGACCAAGATAATGAGATTATGGCATTTTTAGCAGAGGCTAATAAATCAGAGATTTTTGAAAGTCAGATTGAAGATTTTATGAGCAGAATCATGATGGATGTTGAAGAACATGCAAAAGAGAATCTGACAGGCACACATTCTGGAGCAAAGAGCATGGGTATGTATGTTGATTACAGAACATATCTGGATTATGACATTATTGTTAAAAATTCTGTTACAGACATTGAAGTACCTCTTTCTAAAGTAAGTGGTGAAGGAAGTGGTGGTGAGAACCAAGCACCGTTTTATGTTGCCATATGTGCTTCACTTTTGCAGATATATGAACAGAACCCAGATGGCTGTATGAGACTTATCTTGCTTGATGAAGCCTTTAATAATATGACAAGTGATCGAATTGAACCAATGATGAATATGTTTAAGAAATTAAATCTTCAATTGGTACTCATAGCAACTGCTGAGAAAGCAACATCTATTTTGCCATACTGTGATATTACATACTCGATTGTAAAATCAGGTAATCGAAATGCTATACGGTCATTCGAGAAGATATAAAGATGATTGGAAAACTGTGAATATGAAAGGATGGAACTGAATGGATTACGGCAAAGACATACTAAATCGACTAATAGATATGTATGAAAGAAGAGGTGCATTTGATAAAGATGCGTCCTCTTTGCGTGCCATCCAGATTGAAGTAAAGAAAGTTTATCCAGCATATGTGGATCGTTACAATCATGAAGCTTATAAAGATATCAATGTTGCAATAGAAAAACTTTGCGTAGAAGAATTTGTTTTTGCTGAGAAAAACAGTGCTGGTCAATATTCAAAAGTAAGACTAAATATTGCCGGTGTTTCGGAATGTTATAGAAAATTAAAAAGAACAAGCATTCCAGAACAGTGTGAAAAAGTAAAAAAGAGTCTTATAGAGTATCGAAATAGTGAGTCACAGATAGTTCAGGCGGTTATAAAAGATTGGTGCCAGTGTTTGGAAGAATATAAAAAGTTACCATATGACTTGAAGTATGATGGTAAACGGGCAAGCGAGATAATTCGAGTATTGCAAGCGGTATCCAAGTTAAATAGTGAAACTTATATCCGTAATTTTTCTACAGCACTGTTTAAGGATTCCAAAAGATTTCAAAAAGAATTTCGTTGTTCCGTTGAAACTATTTTGTTTGACTACACCGATGAGGTTGTAGAAAAAGATGATATTCTTGGATTTTATAATTTATATGAAAATCCAACATATGTAATGGTAAAGGGAAATGTTGTTATACAGCTTGATACATCTGTAATTGATGTTTCAGAGATGCCAGATGGAATTGCATTGTCAAATGCTTCGCTTGAAAAAATCAGGGCTGTTACGGTAAAAGCGAATAAGGTCATAACCGTAGAAAATCTGACAACATATCATGATTCAGATGAAGATGATGCTGTTCATATCTATCTTGGTGGATATCATAACTATTCAAAGCAGTTATTACTTGAGAAGATTTATGCTGATAATAAATCTAGAGATTATTTCCATAAGGGTGATTTGGATGTTTATGGATTTTTGATATTGGAGAATTTGAAGGAGAAAACAGGTATTCCATTTAGACCACTTATGATGGATGTTGCGACAATTGAACGATTTTATAAGGCCGGGCTTTATAAAGAATTGACGGTATCAGATGTAAAAGTAATTGAAGAAAAAAAGAATACAAAGCTTGCTGCATATGTAGATGTACTTCAGTTTATGCTTGATAAAAACTGTAAGGTGGAACAAGAGTCTATCAAGGCTTTGGAGTTGATGGAGTAGAAAAATAAATACTATTTGGAAAGGAGGTCCGTATGAAATATAAAGAATTGAACAAGAATCAAAAAGATAGAATGAAACAAATTAGTTCACATTCCTATACTATGGAATGGGAAAATCCAGAATTCATGGGTTACTTGTTAGGAGGACTTCCTAGAATAAGAAAAACTCAAGAAGATAAGGACGTTGCAGGTGAATTAATTAAGCTTGAAAGGGTAATGTCAACATATGACTCTTTCCTATCTCAAAAGGAAAAATTTCTTAACGAAATAAAGAATATAATTGCGTTAATCCAGGAAAAAAATGATTCTTGGTATGGATTAAATATATATGAAATAGAACGGTATTTAAAAATACATGATTTTTGTTTGATTTCTGGTGAGGGAGGAATTGGTAAAAGTTTTTTCATAAAATGCTTTGAAGAAAAACTAGAAAAAAACTGTATAGAGCATTTGTGCTTATATGGAAAATTTGAAAAAGATACATCAAGAATTGATATCAATGAGATCATCAATGCTAGTGAAAAGGGATTCGTTTTTATTTGTGACGCAATTAATGAGATGTCAGAGGCTGGACAGCAAAGTTTACTGAATATATTAAAACAATTAAAGAATAATCCCAGAATACGAATTGTAATAACATATAGAACAAATTCAATGGACGAAATGATTCTTCAGCAATATCAAGAATTATCGGAGTATGAATATAAATTTCCTGGAGTTTCATTTGAGTCTGCTCTTGATGAAATACTTAAATTGTCTGTTCCAGACGTATATTTATATGAAGATATATTGTACTCCAATAACGCATTATTGTTGAGTATGCTGTGTGATGTTTTGTCATCAGAGAAAATTGTTGATGAAACTGAAAATGGAGTAGCATCTGTTACATTCATTTTGGAGCATTACATAAAGACGACCATAGGTAAGGTTTTCAAGAATAATATATCCTGTCAGGGTATAGACATTTGGAAAGATACCAAAAGAGTTGCTAAATGGATGTATATGAATGGCGAGAAACAAATTGATGAGAAAAGCTTGCTATCGGTGATAAATACGGGAGACAATTATCTCCCTTCTATGATACAGATGGGGTTCATGGATGGTTATGAGAGGAATGGTGAAAAAAGATATTATTTTGTGATTGATTCATTAACGGATTTTTTAATTGCCAGATCTTTGTTTGAAGATATTAGCGGAAAAGATTATCAGAAGCAAGTTGATACTATTAAAACTAAAATGGACACACTGTACAGTCTTGATGAAGCTTTGATAATTGCAATATTTGATAATATGTCACCGGATTACAGGGAGATTAAAAAGCTTTTAGTGGATACAGAATTGATAGGGAGCCTTGGTTTTAGGACATTAGTTAAGGCCCATTTTAAGCAAAATAATATTAAATTATTTCAAGAAAACTTTAGACCCGTTGAGCATAGTGAATTGCTATTAGCAATGGGTGGATTTACAGATAAACCGTTTAATAGTTGTAACTACTTATTTGATTACTATTGCGAGGAACGTGGAAGGATAACAGAGCTTTCCCATGTATTAGCGGGATATCATTTTCAAAATGAAATAAAGAATAGGTTGAAAAATGTTTTGTATTTTACAACATTGAATGACAGAGATGACAGGAGAGATGAAGAGGCTTTTTATTTTGCATTGCTATGTTGCGCTGCACCGAATAAAGATGTTAGATGTTTAGCAACGAAACTTCTTTATGAAGTGGCATCAAAAAATGATGGATATATTGATAAACTTATTTCTGAATACGATAAGATTTTAGATTTATATATTCAGGAATCTGTTATTTATGTACTCAGCCAGATGCATCAAGGTAATGAAACAATTATAGCTTTCTATAATGATATTATTAGTTCACATGAAGATTTGTCAGCAAAAAGTATTCGTAGAATAGCTACATATCTGGGGAAACCATATGCATTTATTACATGGAATAGAAAAGACTTATATAAGTATAATAAAAATGCACAAGTTTCAGATTATTTGAGTGACATATTATTTTCTGTGGATTTGATGAATAAAGATTTTCTACCATTTAGATATTGGGGAAAAGACCATATTGATATGTATACGAAATTTCTCGCCAATGAGAAGTTTGAAATCAAAAGAATAAATGATTATCTCAGCAATAAATATGCTTGTGTTTGTGGTGGTGAATGCAGTGGATGGATGGCATTCGAAAATAGAATTATACCGGAAATAGAACCTATGGCAGAGATTGAAACGGTTGATATGACTTCTTTTTTGCAGTGTTTTGAGCAAGTTTTTAGATATGTCTTTGAATATTATGAAACTTCGGCTGATAGAAAATCAATGAATATGCGAGAAGAAGATTTTATTCATTCTGTTTATATGAAGTGTGTGGATATTGCAACAGGTTTATATTATGGAAGTTTGATGTGTAATCATTATACTAATCAGTTTGCAACATATAATAATTATCAGAATAGCATAGGGTATGAAGTATATGACCCATTGGAATATGGTGAAGAGGTTATAATTACAGCACCAATTCCAACATTCCAAGATTATATAGAAAGACTTGGAGATTATGTAATCAATGCCTTAGAGCAACCGATACCTAGAGATATAAATTGGGTGAAAGATGTTGAATTGACGAGACGAAACATTTTGCATCTTATGGAAACAGTCAAAGTAAAGAAACAAGAGTGGGTGATGATTGCAGGAAGAATATCATTGCACGAAGAAGGAAAACACGATACAAAATGGCGAGATACGTACGATATATGGTGTTGTTCTTCTGATAAAGAGGCAATAGATGATGATGGCAATGCAAGGTATCTTACTATTGAATTAGAGGAATATTTAGGGGAACTTAAGGCATATCCAGAAAATAAAGAAAAGCCGTGGTTATGCAAAAGTGTTAAGAATATAGCAAGTCAATCTGATATTTTTGAAGAAACATCACTAGTATTGCCACCATCAGAAATTATAAAATTTTTTGATTTGCGATTGAATGTTTCTGACCTGTCATGGGAAACAGAAGATAAAGAAAAGATTATATTATGTAACAACAATAGGAATTCATATTATAGAGATCCAATTGGTGGAACAGCTTTTATCCGTAAAGACTACTTTGATAAATATGCCAAATCACATTGTATTAAATATTTTGCTTTTGCAGAAAGGCTTATTCCCGAAACAGGATATGCAGATGAAACATCTTTGCATTTTGAAATTAAAGATGGTCAGATTATAAAAGAGATACGGAATGATGGTGGACATGGTAGTTATAACAGAGTTAGCAATCCGTTGTGTGATAATTGTCCGCATGCAAATGTTATAGAAACTAGCCAAAATGAATCACCAGAATATGATATGGAATGGTTAAAAAATATGCTTGAAGAATATGGGATTGAAGATGACTCGGATTTGATTGGAGATGAAGAAATGCTATTTATATGTTACCCAAAATGTTCAACCTGCCAGAAGGCTAAAAAGTGGCTAGATGAGCATAATATTAAATATACTGAGCGTCATATTGTAGATGCGAATCCTACATATGATGAATTGAAAGAATGGTATGGAAAGAGCGGACTTCCTCTTAAGAAGTTTTTTAATACCAGTGGACTTCTTTATAAAGAAATGCAGCTTAAGGATAAGCTTTCTACAATGAGTGAAGAGGAACAGTTACAATTGCTTGCAACAAATGGAATGTTGGTAAAGCGTCCACTTATTGTAAATGGCGATACTGTGCTAGTTGGTTTTAAGGAAGCGGAATGGTCTGAAAAATTGAATTGATAATAGTTGACTATTCGTTTATGTGTATAGAGGAAAGGAGTTGAAAATCTCATATGTCAGATTTATTTGATTTGTCGAACTTTGATAAATATAAAGAAGATAACTGCCGAGAAGTAAAAAAGGCAGAAGGTGGATTGCCTATAGCATTATGGGAGTCATATTCCTCATTTGCTAATTCTAATGGTGGAGTAATTATTCTTGTTGTTGGTGAACGCCAAGATGGAACTTGGTATACTACCGGATTAAAGAATGCAGACAAGTTAAAGAGAAACTTTTGGAATACAATTCATGATACCAAGAAAGTAAGCATTAATTTGTTATCTGATAAAAATGTGGAATCTTACGAGGTTAATGGAGATACCATATTGGTTATCTATGTGCCAAGAGCTAAGCGAGAGCAGAAGCCGGTTTATATTAACAATGATTTATTCGGTGGGTGCTATCGTAGAGATTGGGAAGGTGATTATCACTGTTCTAAAGCAGAGATTAAAGGTATGCTTCGTGATGCTGCTGATGAAACAGAGGATATGAAGATTGTTGAACAGTTTGATATTTCTGCAATTGATACAGAGTCTTTAAAGGGATTCAGAAATCATCATAAAAGCTATCGTCCAGAGCATGTATTTAACAATTTACCGGATGAAGAGTACTTGGAGCGAATAGGTGCAGCCGGATATGGTGAGGATGGTAAATTACATCCTACTACAGCAGGTTTGCTTATGTTTGGTGAGGAATATCATATTGTCAGAGAGTTTCCGGAGTATTTCTTAGATTACAGAGAAATGCTTGACCCTACAATACGTTGGACAGACCGTTTACAGTCTAGTTCTGGCGATTGGAGCGGTAATGTATTTGATTTCTTCTTTAGAGTAAATAACAAAATTGCAAAGGATATTAAGAAGCCTTTTAAGTTGGAAGGCATTACAAGAATTGATGATACTCCAGTTCATAAGGCAGTTCGAGAAGCATTAGTTAATTGCTTGGTCAATACGGATTATTTCTTACCTTGTGGAGTGGTGATCAAAAAGGAAGATGATAAGCTAGTTATTGAGAATCCTGGCAGTATCCGCACCGGTAAAAAGCAGATGCTTCGTGGTGGCATTTCAGATCCGAGAAATAAAACATTAATGAAGATGTTTAACATGATTGGTATTGGAGAAAGAGCCGGAAGTGGCATCCCAGATATTTATCAAGTTTGGGAAAATGAAGGATGGCCAATGCCGGTTGTAGAGGAAAGTTATAATCCAGATAGAACTCGTTTATCGCTTGAATTTTCAAAGAAACAAGCGATAAAAACAAGCGATAAAAAACAAGCGATAAAAACAAGCGATAAAAATAAACTACGAAAAACTCAGGAAAAAGAGGAATTAATTAGAGAATACTTACGTCAGAACGGCTTGTCAAAAACGAGTGAAATTGCGGAATATATAGAATTGAGTCCAGCTAGAACAAGAGCGCTTCTATCTGATATGACAGATGTTGTGGTTGAAGGTGCAAATAAAAATAGAAAATACCGTTTAGCTACTGAAGATTAAAATAAAATCAGCAGAATAATCAGCGAAAAAAACAGCAGATTATTTGATAGGAAAATTATCATGCGTGGTGACCGCGCATGATACCACGCATGATACCGTGCATGAAGAGTGCCGAAGATTATTGCAGGACACAAGTTAGGACACAGGTTAGTGCTCAAGTTGGGCTCAAGCTAGGGCTCAGGCTGAGTGAACAAGCTGGGGTACAAGCCAGGAACAAGCTGGGTACAAGCATGAACCGATAACACTTGAGATATTCGAGTTAGTTGTTGTATCCGCGCCAATCTCGAGTGCTTATACCATAAGGTGGAGTGCTCATGGAAAACTATGCCAATGAAAAATGTCATAGAAAAAGTCTCAGAAATGTCATAGATAATTTCATTGCCATAAATGGGGATATGCAGGCGATGCTTGAAGGAGAGGGAAATACTTACCCTTCGACTTATTCCCCCCTAACCTAAAAATTACATAGATATATTCCCTATAACGGCACTTCCCTATATCCATTTTTGACATCCAATCACGCCTCACGGTCAGGTGAGGCTGTGGATTGGTTGTAGGGATAACTTATGGAGCAACCTTGGGCAAAATATAAAGTGCAATTCAAAGTGCAAGAATTGCACTTTGAAAGTTTAAAGGAAACATATCAAAACACAAGACATCAATCCAAGCCTGTCATTTCATGTTGAGACGGTGTGCTGGATGGAACGGAAGGATTCTGAAAAGTAAATAATAAATCGTTGATTTGAAAGGCTTATTCAGGCACTATTGTTAAACATTAGAGTTTGCTCTGGATAAGCCTTTTGTTGGAAATATGATGAACTGGTAGATTTTGGAGTATGAACAATTTGTAAAATATTGATTTTGTATTGCTTTTGTCAGGACGAATAGATATAATATAGTTAGAAAAAATACGAAAGGAGTGTTTACTATGGTAAAAAAATCGGCAAATTTATACGCACGCATTGAGCCTGATGTAAAAGAACAGGCAGAAGGAATCTTAGCAGCATTAGGAATTCCTGCATCCAATGCAATAAATATGTTTTACAAACAAATTATTCTTCAAAGAGGGCTTCCTTTTGAAGTGAAAATGCCATCCGCTCGTCCTGTAGATGTTAGTGCATTATCAGAAGCACAGATGAATGCAGAACTAGAGAAAGGATATGCAGATATGCAGGCTGGTCATACTAGATCAGCAAAATCTGTTTTTGCTGATATCCGCAAGGATTACAATTTATGATTTATGATATCGTAATTTCAGATCAGGCCGAGATAGACCTTCGTGGAATCTTCGAATACATTGCTTTTGAACTGCAGGCACCAGAAAATGCAAGTGGTCAGCTTGATAGGCTTGAAGCATGTATTATAGATCTTGATCATATGCCGAAGAGATATCGACAATACGAATTGGAACCATGGAAAAGCCGAGGGCTACGCGTAGCACCAGTAGACAATTATCTTGTTCTATATATTCCGGATGATGATACACAAGTGGTTACGATTATCCGTGTTCTGTACGGTGGACGAGATGTGAATACGCAATTAAACAGATTTACAAAAACAAAATAGTTTGAAAGCATCAATCAGAAATGGTTGGTGCTTTTTTCATGCCTGAAGAAATCTGTGCTTTTTTTATGCACATTTTTACGGAAAGAGGTATCGGCCGTGGCTAACAGAATTATGGGTATTACTGTCGAGATCGGCAGAGATACCACCAAACTACAAACAGCCCTTAAAAGTGTAAGATCTTTAATAAGACGGATCTTGCTGCAGCAAATGTCCTTCTTGCCAATACGGGTAAGAACTGGGACGATTTGCAGAGTTCTATTTTGAATAGTGGTGGCACAGCCCAACAGATGGCAGATACTCAGCTGGATAATTTACAGGGACAGTTAACCATTTTGAAGTCAGCTCTTGAAGGGCTGGCTATTTCTTTTGGGCAGCTTCTTATGCCAGCGGTGAAGAATATCGTAAGTTGGTTACAGAAATTCGTGGATTGGCTTAACTCTATTGATGAGGGAACCAAGAAGGTAATTATGACGATTGCGCATGTCGCTGCTGCACTTGGACCGGTGTTAATTGTAGTATGAACGCAATTGCGTTTGTTGTGGTAAGCAGTTTACCTCATATGGAAATAAAGAAATGGTCATCTCGCTACGCCGGAGTTGCTGAAACTTGCTGTTTCTTATCGTTTAGTTACTAATTTAGGTGTGGATAAAGAGATTGCAGACAATGAGGAGTTTAGGTTAATAAAGGAAATTGTGATGAGAATAGTAAAGAGTACAATTTCTTTAGAAAAGAACTTCAAATGTCATATAACGAGGAAGAATTGGAAAATGGAACTATCACTATTTAACGTTAATAACGTTAAATAGTTTATGGATATGTTTCCGCAAACGACAAGTTTGATATGACATTCATGCAGTTATGTCGAGCCATGTGGAGGCTGTGTGCTTACTCTCAAAGAAATGCCCGGCTTAAGCGGGTTTGAGGGTGGTTTTGAAGATTTTGTACCTGTGTTTTTGTCAGGAAAAATGTAGATAGAAAATAGAAATTTAAGAGGGGTGCAAAAATTTGCAGAAACATAAGTTGTGCGCCGGAATAGTACCGGTAGAAACTTGGTGTCCGCGAATAGTTGCACCCCTTGCATTATAGATAAATATTTTTAGTGTATAAAAAGCCAATTCCACGCATTGCGTATTGTATTATTCTGTGTTATAATTATAAAAACACGCAATACGAGGTGGTAATATGGATTTAGCTAAGAAGATAAAAGAATTAAGAGAAAGTATAGGAATGTCACGCAAAGAGTTTTCTGAGCATACCGGCATTCCTATTCGTACATTAGAGGACTGGGAAGCAGCAAGAAGAACTCCTCCGGAATATATACCCAGACTTATTGCTTATCAGCTAAAATATGAAGAGTTGGTGGGGAATTCAGTTGATTGTGCCGAATCCGACGCCTTAAGATATCACAGGGGAAATTAATTTGATGAGGCCGGTAAACTGAAGCTATTCTATGATAAATACAAAAAACGGAAATAATGCCAATAACAGCATCAAAGTCAAATGCGGTTAAACAATTGCAAAAGTTATTGGAATGTGCAAAAGTCATTTCTTTTGGTGACGGGAAAATGATATAGATATGTTTAAAATGTCAGACATGAGCTATGTCTGGCAGAGAGATTGAGAGGTTATATTATATGAGACATATGCGCAGGATATTAATTATGACCGGTCTGCTGGTGATGTTTGCAGTAGCGGGCTGCGGTGCAGAACTCCTTGACAATACGGATACATCAGCTGTCAGCAGCACCCTGACACAGAGTGACGAATCACAGACAGCGGCAGGTAATGTAAAGATATCGCAGCATCTTACTTTCAGAAGCCGGAGGCTTTTGGAGGAGCACTATAAGAAGCATGGCAGGGAGATGGGATTTGCCAGTCCGGAAGAGTATCAGAGTGCAGCAGCGGCAGTCGTCATGAATTCAGAGGCACTTCACAAGACAGAAGCTGAAGATGGAGATGATGTATATTATATTGAAAGCACGAACGAATTTGTAGTTGTATCAGCTGACGGCTATATAAGGACATATTTTAAGCCGGACAGCGGTATAAGATACTATAACAGGCAGTAGTATTATATGAGACGGTTACATGCGGTACCCCATCTTTTTTATTGTGTTGATATCTTCATCTATGGAAATGCCTTTAACGGTGAGCATATCTCCGGTAATTGCTGCATTAGAGCCTGAATGAAAACATGAAAAGCCACTGTCGCTAAGGTAATCGCGTCCGGCAGCAAGACGTATGTACTGTCTTGGCAGTATGAACCGGTAGACTGCGATTATGCGGCGTACTTCATCACGTGTAAGAACCGGTGTCTCTCCAAAAGGTGTTCCGGGAACAGGATCGAGCATGTTGACAGGGACTGACTGTACATCAAGCGAACGCAGCGTCAGAGCCATATCAATGCGGTCTTCCGTCGTCTCACCAACACCGAATATACCACCGCTGCATACCTCAAGACCTGCTTCACGGGCTGCACGGATTGTTGCAATCTTTTCATCGTAGGTGTGGCTTGTGCAGAGTGTCGGGAAATAACGTCTTGATGTCTCAAGATTATTATGGATTCGTGCAACTCCTGTTTCTTTAAGCCTGCGAAGCTGGTCCGGCTTAAGAAGACCAAAAGAAGTACATACTGTAAGATGTGTATCACGGCATATGCGGCTGATACCTTCACAGATATAGGCAATGTCGCTGTCACTCACGCGTCTGCCGGTTGAAACAAGACAGTAATGCCTGATTCCGTCAATGTTACGTAATTGGGCATTGGCAGCGAGCTCATCGGGCGATATCATTGAGTGCGCAGGAACAGGAATCTGGGCACATGATGACTGTGCACAATAGCGGCAGTTCTCAGAACAGCGGCCGCCCTTTACGCTTATGACGGCGCACATATCGAAGTCATTGTCAAAAAAGTGACGCTGTATCTCATCGGCAGCGCGGCACAGCTCATCAAGGAGGCTGTCCGGAGTATCCGCAATCAGAAGTGCTTCGTCCCTGCTTATGGAATAGCCGTCAATAACTTTATCTTTTAATTCATTAATCATATCTGCTTTAATCATATTTATTGACATTTCTCCAAATCTGTCAATTAAAAGGGTACTAACTGTCTAAGACTAACTGTCTAAGACTAACTGTCTAAGACTAACTGTCTAAGACATACGGTCTAAGACATACATATTATAGATGCCGCAGAAGCGTATGTCAATTGCAATGTTAACTAAAATTAAAAACAGGTTGACAATTACATGGCGGGTTAGTATACTGTGAACTATCATGAAAATATGTGAGGTAAAACAAATGGATAAGACCACTAATAAAAAACCTGCCATCAGCACGCAGTCCCTTGTGACAATGGCTATATTTGCAGCAATACTCAGCGTGTCAGCATATGCAAGTATACCGATTCCGCTTCCAAGCAATCCACATATAACACTTCTTAACTTTGTGATTCTGCTTGTGGCGCTGCTGTTTCCGCTTGAGCAGTCATTTCTTGTAATACTTGTATGGATGCTCCTTGGAATCTTAGGTGTACCTGTATTTATAGCGGGTGGTTCAGGCTTTGGCTACATAATAGGGCCATATGGCGGATACACAGCAACATTCCTTGTTGTTGCAGTTGTACTTCCACTCATCAGAGGTAAGAAATATAATCGTATCCGCTACACGGCAGCAGCTATTGTCGGAGTACTTATAATAGACATACTCGGAATGTTGTGGCTCATGCTTCAGAATCATCTGAGCTTAAGCGCTGCATTCCTTGCGGGATTTGTGCCGTTTATTCCGCTCGACCTTGTAAAGGCTGTCATTGCGGCACAGATTATTCCGCCACTGAGAAGAATTGTTAAGGCAGAATAGATTAAAACAGCTAACATCATAATAGACTCTCTATAAGAATCAGGTATCGTCAGTGCAGGCGGTGCCTGATTTTTTATCTCCTTTTTTGTTGCCTGATTGCCGTTGTAAATGTATAATAATATAGTTATTGCAGCTATTGGTGCAGCAGGCACCACGGATAGCCATATACTGCAAGCCCGTATATAAAGTCTGGATTGTGGTTTTTACAGCATATTATGCCTGCGGAATGGAGTTTATTTTGAAGATTTCACAGATACATCATGATAAGAAACAGTCGCTTTCATTCGAGATTTTTCCACCTAAAAAAGAGGAAGATTTTAAAAATATTGACGCAACGCTTGAGATTTTGTGCGACTGCAGACCGGATTACATAAGTGTTACGTTCGGAGCAGGAGGCAGCTCTAATAATAATAAGACAATACAGCTTGCCAGGAAGATAAAAGAAAAGTATCACGTAGAGCCTGTTGTGCATCTTACGTGCCTTTGCTATAACAGAGCAGAGATAGACGAATTTGTAAGGGAGCTTACGGCAGAAGGGATAGAGAATATTCTGGCACTGAGAGGAGACCGCAACCCGGATGTTCCTGCCAAGGAAGATTTTGCGCATGCCAGTGACCTTATTAAGTATCTGAGGGCAACTACAGGAGACAGATTCTGTATAGCGGGGGCATGTTATCCGGATGTACATCCGGAGACGGAAAATCGTGTCGATGATATTAACAATCTTAAGATTAAGACTGATGCAGGGGCTGATATCCTTATATCACAGCTGTTCTTTGATAATGACACATTTCTTCAGTTTGTAAGTGATTGCAGAAGGGCGAGGATTGAAGTGCCTATTGTTCCGGGTATTATGCCATGTATTAATGCGGCACAGATTCAGAGAATGGTAACAATGTGCGGTGCTAAGTTCCCTGAGCGTTTCCAGAAGCTTATACGCAAATACGGTGATAATAAAGACGCACTTTTTGATGCAGGAATGGCATACTGCCAGAGCCAGATAATTGAGCTTCTTGCATCTGATGTCGATGGGGTACACCTGTATACAATGAATAATGTAAAGGTCGCAAAGCGTCTCACCGAAGGCATAAAGAATATAATTTAATATTGAATAATAATTCATTTTACTTTAAAATGTATTTTTATATAATGATACCATGGTCAAAAGGTATAAACCCACATGAGCTTGCTCATAGGTGGGTGAAAGACCTTAGGACCCGCCACAGGTATCAAAGTCGGGGGCTTTTGACCCCGACATCATATAATGCGATTTAATATTCGCGGAATGGAGATAGTGTAAAAAATCAGATTGATATCTGATTTTTTACACGGCTGTTTGTGCAGCAGGCGCCACAAACAGCATCTATCGCAGAGCCAAATCTGATATTTGGCTCGCGGTTCCTCCGGCACTTTGTGCCTGCGGAATGGAGATTAATATGTTACAGTCGATTAACACGATACTGTCTAAGATAGACGGTATGGTATGGGGCATCCCTCTTATGGTGCTTATCCTTGCAGGAGGCATATATCTTACAATTAGAATGGGGCTGCTTCAGATACGTAAGCTTCCGCTGGCACTTAAGTGGATGGTTAAGAACGAAGAGGACGGACATGGAGAAGTATCGTCATTTGGCGCATTATGTACGGCTCTTTCAGCAACTATAGGTACCGGTAATATCGTAGGTGTTGCAACTGCAATATGTGCGGGTGGACCGGGAGCATTATTCTGGATGGAGATTGCGGCGTTCTTCGGTATGGCTACCAAGTATGCTGAGGGGCTCCTTGCTGTAAAGTACAGAGTGGTTGACGAGAATAATCATTCTCTTGGCGGACCTTTCTATTACATAGAGAAGGGAATGGGTAAGAACTGGAAATGGCTTGCCAAGCTTTTTGCTTTCTTTGGTATCTGTGTCGGTCTGTTTGGAATAGGAACATTCTCACAGGTTAATGGTATAGCTTCAGCAGTTAATAATTTCTTCGACCCTGCTAATCAGATGACAGTAGTAATTCCGGGAATCGGTACATATTCATGGACAGTTGTAATTGCATCACTTATACTCAGTATATGTGTTGCACTCGTACTTATTGGCGGAATTAAGAGAATTGCCAATGTATCACAGGTTGTAGTTCCGTTTATGGCTGTAATCTATTTTGTTATATGTATAGCACTTGTAATATGCAATATCAAGTCTGTTCCTTCAGCAGTTGTAACAATCATTGACGGAGCGTTTAATCCGGCGGCGGTGACAGGCGGTGTGGCAGGCTCAATAATCGTTGCAATGCAGAATGGTATTGCAAGAGGTATTTTCTCTAATGAGGCAGGACTTGGTTCAGCACCTATTGCGGCAGCAGCAGCCAAGACTAAGGAGCCTGTACGTCAGGGGCTTGTATCTATGACAGGTACATTTATTGATACTATAGTAATCTGTACAATGACAGGACTTGCAATCGTTATGACAGGTGCATGGCAGGTTAACGGACTTAAGGGTGTTGCGGTTACAACATATGCATTCAATAACGGACTGCCTATTCCGACAGTAATTTCTTCATTTCTGCTGATGATGTGTCTTGTATTTTTTGCATTCACAACAATTCTTGGCTGGGATTACTATTCGGAGAGATGTCTTGAGTATCTTACCGGAGGTAACATGAAGATGGTTGGAATATACCGCTGGCTGTATATCCTTGCGGTGTTTATCGGACCATATATGACGGTTGAAGCGGTATGGACAATTGCAGATATATTCAACGGACTCATGGCAATACCTAACATGATTGCAATATTTGCACTCAGTAGTGTTGTTATAGCAGAGACAAGGGACTTCTTTAAGAGACATAAGAAGGAATCAGAGGCGTAGGTATATTGGCAGGCACTATAAGCCGGATATACTGCTTTTGGTGTAATATCAATATAAAACAAATGGAATATATAAAAAAGCACCTGTGGCGCATGGCAGACGGTTCCTGACTGTCAGTATATGTGTAGCTGCGGGTGCTTTTTTGCAGTAGGGACACAGTGCTCAATTGGACAGTCTCATTTTTGTATCATGGGGCTTCAGCTTTTATTTTAAAATATGTGATTTAACCAGGAGGCAGGCATAATGAAGACAGAAGAATTTGTAAAACTTATGACAGGGCATTTTGATAATAAAGAACAATTTACTGAGATGAAAGCAGCCGGAAAAATATTTCCGTATGCACAGCATGTGAATACAGTCTGCAATGACAAAATAAATAACATCCCTGAGGATTTTCACGGGATATTTATTGTAGAAGAGAGCTATTATGAGACTGAGGGAAGACGCCATGCATCACCTCATCTTTTCCTTATCACAGAAGCTGAAGATGGAATTTTACTTTCATCTTATGAAATTCCGGAAGGAGAAGATAAAAACGCATTTTCATATGATTCTATGAAAAATGTTGATTATAGCAAACTGAAAAAATCTGAAAAGTTTACTCCGGCATTGTACCATGAAAATGGTGGCGTCTGGGAAGGTGGCAGCACAAGCCGTTTCTCTCCGGTAATGACATTTAAGCTTTGGGAAAGGTTTTCCGATAGCTGTCTGGAAGTATCTGAAAGTATGGAAGTTAACGGAAAGAGAACTTTTGGATACGATGCTCCGATTATTTATAAAAGAGTATAAAGAATTTATATAAAGCAGCAGAAGCGGGCAGCCGGTATTTTACGAATGTCCTGCTTCTGTTTTTTATGCCTGCTGCTTTTTACGACTGCTGATAAAAATAAGTTGACAAAGAAGATTTTGGATGTAAAATGGATTGGTAGTACCAATTTTTGGAGGAGTAAACTAATGAAGTATCTGAAGCAATTTTTAATTATTCTGATAATATCATTTATCGGAGAGATTCTTAAGGAGATTCTGCCGCTGCCTATTCCGGCAAGTATATACGGCATGGTAATTCTTTTTGTATGTCTGCTGACTAAGGTTATTAAGCTTGAAGATGTCAGAGAGACAGGCAAATTTCTTATAGAAATAATGCCGGTTATGTTTATACCGGCAGGTGTAGGCCTTATGTCATCGTGGAATGTTCTGCGTCCGCTTATTCTTCCGGTAGGAATTATTACGGTTGTAACGGTATTTACGGTAATGGCTGTCAGCGGAAGGATTTCACAGGCGATAATCCGTGCAGGCCAGAAAAATGAGGAAAGTGCAGGAACCATAGATGAATGAATTTTTTGCTAACGCTGCATTTGCAGGTGTGAGCGTAAGTCTTATATCGTACATGATAGGAGTATATCTCAAAAAGAAGCTGAATGTCGGACTTTTTAATCCGCTTCTTATATCAATAGCAGTAACAATAATATTTCTTGTGCTGGCACACATTGATTATGATGCATATAATGAGGGAGCCAGGTATCTGAGCTGGCTTCTGACACCTGCAACAGTATGCCTTGCAATACCGCTTTATGAAGAGTTTGAATTGCTTAAGAGTAATGTCCGCGCCGTAATGTGCGGAATCATATCAGGCGTGCTTACAAGCCTTATAACAATTCTTGTCCTTGCCCTGTTTTTCGGGCTTACTCATGAGGAATATGTAACACTTCTGCCAAAGTCAATAACAACGGCAATAGGAATGGGTGTATCCGAAGAACTTGGCGGCTATGTAACTATTACTGTTGCTGTTATTATAATAACGGGTGTTATTGGTAATATTCTTGCGGAATTTATATGTAAAATTTTCAGAATTGAGGAGCCTATTGCCAAAGGAATAGCAATCGGATCTGCAGCACATGCAATCGGTACGGCCAAGGCAATGGAAATCGGTGAAGTTGAGGGCGCAATGAGCAGCCTTTCAATTGCAGTAGCGGGCATATTGACTGTGGTCGGTGCGTCTGTATTTGCACATTTTATATAATAACGGAGTATAGATTAAGATGGGGCGGGAATATGAGAAGGCCGTTGATTATGTGCGCAGAATGATTAGCAGCGGTTCATTGAATGTAGGGGACAGACTTCCGACAGAGCGGGAGTTGTCGCTTGAACTTGACATAAGCCGTAATTCAACGAGGGAAGCCATGAGAATGCTTGAAAATATGGGCATTATAGTGTCACGTCATGGCTCAGGCAATTATATCAGCGGCAACATGGAGAGAACAATATCGGATATGATACATATGATGCTGGCACTTAAACAGGTCTCTCGTCATGATATATGTGATTTCAGAAGAAGCATGGAAAAGACAGTGTGCCATGCTGTAATAGACAGGCTGGAAGCTGGAAGTGATAAACCGGATGAGCTTGATATGGCAGCGGAACTGGCTTATTCTATGGACTGCAGTGACAGTGAGACGGACAGAAGATTTCATTATCTGCTTGTAAAGGCATCAGGCAATGCATTTATCGATATACTTATGAGCGCACTCATAGACGTGTATCGTGAGTGGATAGATGAAGCACTCGAAGCGATAAACGGTGATGATAAGTTACATCTTAAGAAGGCACATGAAGATATAATAAATGCTCTGCATAGCAGGGATAAGTCTGCATGTGACAGAGCAATAGATATGCACTATAATATTAACGAGCAAAGCCTGACAGGACAGCTGCTATCTTTTAAGTAGTATTTCCTCAAGCTTGCCGGCGGCAACACTGTGAGGTTTTGATGTGTCCTGAATGAGACATACGGTTCTGTAGGGAACGGGTTCAAATATACGGATTGGCAGTATAGTTCCTTTTTGAATGAATTCGGATGCCATTTCTTCGGGATAAAAGCCGAGTCCGAGATTGTGCTCTACCATAGGAAGAATCTGGTCTGTAGTGGCAGCTTCCATATCGGGATTAAATGGCATATTGTGATTTAAAAAATACTGCATATACAGTTCGCGGGTTGCTGATTCGCCGCCAAGTGATATAAAAGGTATATCGGCAAGATTATTAATACTCTGCATCTTTGCAGCGATATCTGAATATTTTCTTCCCCCGATGAGAATCTCACGGAATGAGTAAAGTGAGGTTTTCTGAAGGGGCTTTTTTATAGTTATGGGGGTTGTTACAACTGCAAAATCAACAAGTCCGTCCTCAAGGGCTTTGACAGCCTGTGGAGAGGAATGATTGGAAATGCGCAGCCTTACACGTGGATATTTTTCATGGAACTCTTCAAGCTTGTTAAGAAGCATAAGGCGCAGCGCTGTTTCACTTGCACCGATAGTAACAATACCGCTTTCAAGACTGTTATCCATTGATATCTCTTTTTCTGCGACTTCAATCTGTTCAAAGGCAACCGCAACATGTTCATAAAGCCTTGTACCTTCAGGTGTAAGTGTTACACCGCGGTTGGTGCGGACAAAAAGCTTGCATCCCAGTTCATTTTCAAGATTGTTCATGCATCGTGTTATGTTAGGCTGGTTATTTTCAAGAATCTCAGCAGCCCTCGAGAAGCTTTTGTATTGTGCAACATAATAGAATATTCTATAGTAATCGTAATTTGCCATGCTATCCTCCATATACAAAATGTGTATAACCGACATATCAAATATACATTTTACATCTGACTGCGTAAAAAGTATAATACAGTCGGTTTGAAAAATCAATAATCAAAAATATATTGGCGGTGACTGGCTGCACTGAAAGGAGAATTTATGATTACGGCTGTTACGGGAATTAACTGGGGAGACGAAGGCAAAGGAAGAATAGTTGATCTGTTAAGTGAGAAGGCTGACTATGTTGTCAGGTATCAGGGCGGTAACAATGCAGGGCACACAGTTGTGACACCTGAAGGAAAGTATGTGCTGAATCTTATTCCATCAGGAATACTGCATCCGGAAGCAGTATGTGTGTTAGGCGGAGGAATGGTAGTTGACCTTGATCATCTCAGACATGAGATGTCAATGCTGCAATATATGAAAGTAAAAATAGATTCGGACAATCTCAGGATTTCGGATAAGGCAACAATATGTATGCCTTTCCATGTGCGTCAGGATGTACTTGAGGAAGAAAGGCTTCTTGAAAAAGGCGCAGCATTTGGCTCCACAAGAAGAGGAATAGCATATGCATATGGCGATAAGTATATGAAAAAGACACTTAGAATGGGCGATCTTCTGAATCTGAATTCGATTGCAATAAAGAGAAGACTTCAGGTTATACTTGAGAGTAAAAACCTCATCATGGAAAATGTCTATGGACAGAATCCGCTTTCGTTTGATGAATTATATAACTGGTGTGAAAGTCAGGCTGAATATTTCCGTGACTATATCTGTGATACCGGAAAGCTGCTTAACAATGCTGCCGAGGCAGGAAAAAATATTCTTTTTGAAGCACAGCTTGGCGCTTTAAGGGATATTGATTATGGTATATATCCTTATACATCAAGTTCAAATACCATAGCAGCATATGCGCCTATAGGTGCAGGAATTCCACAGAGAACGCCTGACCGTGTTGTAGGTGTAATGAAAGCATATTCAACATGTGTAGGAGAGGGACCATTTGCTGCTGAAGATGCAATGCCTGAAGAGTGGAATAATAAGCTCCGTAATGCCGGCGGTGAATTCGGGGCAGCAACAGGAAGACCAAGAAGGGTAGGACCTTTTGATGCGGTAGCAAGCAGGTATGGAATAGAATGTCAGGGGGCAGATGATATAGCCCTCACAAAGCTTGATGTACTGAGTGAGTTTGATACAATACCGGTAGTTACTGCCTATGAGCTTGACGGACATACGATTGACACATTCCCTGCTGACAGCAGTCTCGAGAGAGTAAAGCCTGTTGTTGAGGAGTATCCGGGATGGCACTGTGATATATCAGGCTGCACAAGCTGGGAGGAGCTTCCTAAAGAGGCAAGAGAATACGTGCTGGCAATTGAAAAACTTGTTAATCACAGAATTTATCTTGTGTCAACGGGAGCAGAACGCAGCGAATATATAACAATATCTTAATTGTACGGATTACATCGGTTAAATTATACAGATTGCATGAATTATACAGACTACATGAATGGAGAATGAAAATGAAACTCAGACATCTGATAGGACCACAGGATATTACACTTGAGGAAACTAATAGAATACTTGAACTTGCGCGCAGAATATCTGCCAATATGGACAGCTATTCAGAAGTTGCAAAAAGAAAAAAAGTAGCAACATTGTTCTATGAACCAAGCACAAGAACAAGGCTGTCATTTGAGACTGCAATGCTTAATCTTGGCGGAAGCGTGATAGGGTTTCCGTCTGCCAATGTATCAAGTGCCAACAAAGGTGAGACTGTAGAGGATACAATAAGAGTTATAAGCTGTTATGCTGATATAGCTGTCATGCGTCATCCAAAGGAAGGCGCACCCCTGCTTGCTTCACTCTATTCCAAAATACCTGTAATAAATGCAGGAGACGGCGGTCATAATCATCCGTCACAGACAATGATAGACCTTATGACTATTAAGAGCAGAATGGGAAGGCTCGACCACCTCAAAATTGGAATGTGCGGAGATCTGAAGTTTGGAAGAACCGTTCATTCACTTGTTCAGAGCCTGTCAAGATATGAAGGCAATGAGTTTGTGTTCATATCTCCGGAAGAACTCAGAATGCCGGAATATATGCTTGATGAGCTTCCGATAGATTCAGATGCAAAGTGGCGTGAAGAGAGAAGCCTTGAAAAGGCGCTTCCTGAGCTTGATATACTCTATATGACAAGAGTGCAGCAGGAAAGATTCTTCAACGAGGAAGACTATCTGAGACTGCGTGACAGCTATATACTTAATGCAGAAAAAATGCAGCTTGCAAAGAGCAACATGGCAGTCCTGCACCCGCTTCCACGAATCAACGAGATCTCAAGGGATGTGGACCTCGACAGTAGAGCTGCATACTTTGAGCAGGTGCAGAACGGCGTCTATGTCAGAATGGCACTGCTGATGTCTTTCATGGGGCTTGAAGACCCACTTACAGGTGAATGTATACTGGGTTAAGCCTGCCCGCCGGATTTAACCGGTCTTTAACTGCTCTGCTGAGTAAGCAGCTTACGCAGACGTTCAATTTCAGCTTTAAGAGCGGCAATCAGGTCAGCATCCTGCTGATGCTGTTGCCGCTGCTGCTGACAATCTTTATCGTACCGTTCGCGGAATTCCTTCTCATACCTCTCCCGGTATTCTTTTTCTAATTTCTCTTTCAGATGTTTTTGTAAATCTCATATTCACTCAATAATAAGGTTTTGGTCATTCTGACTGCCTCATCCGGCAGCTCAGGATTATGATATGTAACACGTATAAATGCTTTGCCAATTAATTTATATACAATGTCGCATTGCGTGGTTTACGTCAACGTAAAAATTTTTTTAATAACAAATTAGAATAGTAAATTGAATAATGAACAGAATATTTACAATGATATAAAGATATAGACCTAATTAGGCACACAAACATTACCTTACAATTTATCTATAAGAATACATAGCATGCCGCATAAGACAATGGCTGTCAGGGCATGATGCAAAGTATTCAATGGCAGGTTGGAGACGTGTGGTAATGGGTAGTTATGATGAGATGCTGGTGAGGCTGGAAAAATACAGAAAATCTATCCCCATGAAGCAGAAGCAGATGGGGCAGGCTATCGGTGTCAGTCAGGAACAATATTCATACCTTGAGAATGGTAATACAAAGCTTACGGATAAGAATCTGAAGGCACTTGCAGATACCGGAGCAGACATTGATTATATTATCACGGGTGAGCATTTTCAATATAGTGCTGATGAGCTTGAGGACGAGATTAACAGAGCCGGTAAGGAACGTGATTTTGCCTTGAAAATGGTTGCTAATGTTATGAGTGAAAAGATTGAGCGCGGTGAACTGCAGAATGTCAGCCGGTCAGAGGCGAAACTTATAGAGGCAATGGCTGATTCGTGGGATGATTTCTCGATGGTCAATTTTGTCAGGGAGGAAGAGCAGTGTTCCCAGATAGAGATGGCTCAGCGTCTTGGAGTAGGAATAAAGAAATATCGTGAGCTTGAGAAGGAAACGCTATATCCGGATGCAGAACTGCTGCTTAGCTTATATAATATGTCAGGCTATCAGCCTGCATTGTTCATGAACCTTTGCGACAGAAGAATGCTTGCTGTCAAAATGTTGTGGTCTGCATTTGAAGCTGGAGATAAATCACAATTGCTTGATTTTGTAAGAAATTTGAGGAATATTATGCAGGTGAATACAGATGAGCAGAAGAATAATGATTATAGAGGATAACGAAACAACAAGAGAAATTCTGGCATCAGCAGTAGAAGATGTGTGCCCTGACGCAGACATAAGAAAATTTGCAGATACAAAAGGAGCGGTTGAGACAGCGATAAACAGCAGGATAGATTTATTTCTTGTTGATATAATAACTAACACTAATGTGCCCGGGGATACCTCGGGCATTCGTTTCGTTGAGGCAGTCCGCCGTATAAATGAATATGAATTCACGCCGGTCATATTTATAACTTCATTAGAAGATCCGGCAATGTATGCATATGCACAGCTGCATAGTTTCAGTTATATAGAAAAGCCTTTTGACATTGACTGCGTTAAAGATGCAATAGCCAAAGCACTCCGTATGCCTCAGGCACATATTAACGACAGACAGATGTTTTTCAGAAGCGATGGAATCTTATTCCCTGTAAAATGTTCAGAAATTATTTACATAGAAAATATAGATCATAAAGCACATTTTCACAAAGTCACAGGAGAAGAACTAATAATCCCCAAAAAGACATGCAGGCAGATACTGGAGGAGGCAGACAACGATGCGCTTATCCAATGTAATCGCGGTGTAATCATCAACAGGAACTACATCGAACACATAGACCTGACTAACAGATGCATCCGTATGAGAGGCATAGATGCGGGTATAGTGATTGGCGTTACATTTGTTAAGAAGATAAGCGGGATGATTAAGGATGGTTATTGAAAATATAGCACTTTTAGTAGAAGTATTTGCGGTAATATGGTGTATTCATTTATGTTACGGAGAAAAGATAAAGTGTGACTGGAAGACGTTGGCATTAGTTATCATTGATATTGTAATTATGAATCTTATAGACAGTGGGTATATACCAAGTGCAGTTAATGGAGCTATTTATATAATAATAGTTGTATATTGCATTGTTGAATTTGATTTTGACTTAGAAAAGGTTATAGTCAACAATATTATATATTTTGTTATGTTGGGGACATTGCAAATGCTAGGCTTCTTTTGTGCTTCATTGTTAGGGATATACATTTCGTTTTCTCAAAATATATTAGCACTTATAAGTAATATATTCATGATTGGAATATTGAAACTTGTGTCTGGCTATATTGATTTACATAAAGTATCGAACTATTTATGCAGTAAGGAGATTTTATCATATATAGTATTGATATTTGCAAGTGTAGCACTATTTACATGCCTGTATCTGTTTAAAAAATTGTGCGGTATGTATTTGGGTGAATATATTTTATTATGCATTTCGTTAATAATAATGCTTGTGGTTACTGTGAGCTGGGGAAAGTATAAAGCTAGAACAAAGGAAAGTGAGGCAGAATTGCAAGCATACAGAATGTATGAAAGTTCATACAAAAATCTTATAACAGAGATAAGAATAAAGCAACACGAATTTAATAATCACATAAATGCCATATATAACATGTCAAATATATATTTTACATATGACGAGTTGATTGCTAATCAAAAGCAATATTGTAATCATGTTGTAAATGATAATAAGTATGAACGCTTATTAAAAGTTGGGAATTCTGTGCTTATAGGATTTCTTTACGGAAAGTTGTTAGAAGCAGAAGGTAGAGGAATAGATGTAGATTATGACGTGCAATGCATGGAGTTAAATGTAGGTTTGCCTATGTATAAGCTGGTTGAACTCATTGGCAATTTACTTAATAACGCAATGGATGCGTGTGAAAACAGAGTGAATGAAACCAGAAAAATAAAAATATCTATTATAGAGAATATAAATGGTTTAAAGGTAGCTATTGCAAATGTAAGTGAATATGTAAGTCCTGAGACAATTGTAAAAATGTTCGAAAAAGGTTATAGCAGTAAAAAAGGAGAACATAGAGGTATTGGATTATATGCCATTAAAAGAATGAGCAAGGTATATAATTTTGATATTATTTGTAATAATGAACAATATGAAGATGAAAATTGGCTGGTATTTAGTGTAAACATAAAAAAGAATCATGCGGGCAAAATGCTCGCATGATTACGTGTAATATTATCTGAAATCTTCTTCGTTAGGGTATAATTCTTCTCCACAAAATAAAATACATGCATGATTAAAGCTTATCCAAAAAGAAAACGCCATGCACCCCATCAGTACATTCCTTACTGCCGGTGAGAATAATTTTTTCATGCTTACTAAACCTCCTTTTTAATTTTTTTTGCAACTCCCAGTTGAAATGTATTAAGTATAATAGTCCAAAAGCCGGTTATAATGTAGCGGCTGTCAGACTTCATACACATTACGAAAATATATACAGCAATAACGGCAATAACCTTCAGCCGCAGGCGGAACCTGGTATTATTGCTTAGCTTAAGGTGTTTTGCGGATGTTACGGGACCGATTATAAAAGAGACTGCCGCACATATCACAAGCATCAGAATCCGCGCAAAAAGTACCGGCGTGAATAAAGGCAGCACTTTAATTATAATAACCATAAATGCAAGTGAAAGCAGTAGGCACCCTGCATATGTGCGGCAGTGTATACCTCCGGTTGTTGAACGTACTATCTGAAAGACAACTATTGTCCATAGATATAATCTGATGTCATATATGAAGAAAAGTCCTATGATCAGGAATTTGCTCAGCTCAGATAGCAGAGTGACCGTAAAGAAACGGAGCTGTGCCATCTGATAGTCTGTAAAATCATACTTTATCTGAATATAATTCTGTAAATGTTCCATTCCCATGATCCGATAAAAATGCCCAATGAATATCTGCCAAATTAATAACCAATTGCGATTATATTTAAGAAAAAGTAAAAAAATGGAATTTGGAGCTGAATTAAGCGAATTTGAACGTGAATTAACGATATGTCGAAATTGATAAAAAATTATCAATTTTTATTGTTAGCAGGTGGAGGATATTGTATAATATGTATATTACAAAATATCAGAAAGCGGGATTATGCAGAGGAGGGATTTAATGGCAGAACAAAGAGAGCTGATTATAAAGCTCGGACAGAAGATAACTGACCGTATCGGAGTTAAGGTGACCACGGAAGATCCTGAATACTGGGGACTTGCCGGAGTTGTCACAGACGAGATGGCAGAGGTCGCACTTGGAATGAAGGTAAGAGTGCCTATGACACTTGAGCAGGTTGCGAAGAAGTGTAAGAAGAGTGTTGAGCGTACGGAACAGCTTCTTCAGGAGATGAGTGTAATAGGACTTATCGAGTATAACTGGGAGAACGAGGACAGGCACAAGCAGTATATACTCCCGATGTTCGTTCCGGGAAGTGCTGAATTCATGGTAATGAACGGCAGGCAGGTCGAGGAACATCCGGAGGTCGCTGATTTCTTTGAGCAGATGTCACGTCTTCCGCTTGAGAAGGTAACACCTATGGTTCCACCGGGAGGAGCAGGCATAGGAATGCATGTAATTCCTGTTGAGACAGCGATTCCTGCAACGCCTGAATCGGTAAGCATTGAGCACATTTCATACTGGCTCAATAAGTACAAGGACAAGTATGCAGTAGGTGCATGCTCATGCCGCAGACAGCAGCGTGTGCGTGGTGAAGGTACAGGTGATATAGAGGGGGATCTGTGTATAGGTGTCGGTGATATGGCAGATTACCTTGTTGAGACAGGCAGAGGACATTACGCAGATATTGATGAAGTAATGGCGATACTTAAGCGTGCTGAAGATAACGGATATGTACATCAGATAACCAATATTGACGGTGAGGATAAGATATTTGCAATATGTAACTGCGCAGTAGGTGTATGTAATGCGCTCAGAACATCACAGCTTTTTAATACACCTAATATGTCACGTTCGGCATATCGTGCAAGTGTAACTCCTGACCGCTGTGTTGCATGTGGAAGATGTGTGCAGTACTGCCCTACGGGTGCTGCCAAGCTCGGACAGAAGCTGTGTACGAAGAACGGCCCTGTAGAATATCCGCAGCATGAGCTTCCTGACACTGTGAAGTGGGGACCTGAGAAGTGGGACAAGAATTATCGCGACAATAATCAGATTAACTGTTACGATACGGGAACAGCACCATGTAAGAGTGCCTGCCCTGCACATCTTCCGGTTCAGGGCTACATAAAGCTTGCATCACAGGGAAGATATATGGATGCACTTAAGCTGATTAAGACAGAGAATCCGTTCCCTGCCGTATGCGGTGCCATATGTAACCGTAAGTGTGAGGATGCATGTACAAGAGGAACGATAGACCAGGCAGTAGCCATAGACGAGATTAAGAAGTTTATAGCAGAGCAGGAGCTTCACGAAGCCAACAGATATATACCTGAGACAGTCAACCATGAAGGTAAGCAGTTCGAGCAGAAGATTGCAATAATAGGTGCGGGACCTGCCGGAATGTCAGCAGCTTATTATCTCAGATGCAAAGGCTATCCGGTAGACATCTTTGAGAAGGAAAAGACACCGGGCGGCATGATACTTAACGGAATCCCATCCTTCAGACTTGAAGAGCAGGTAATTGAGGCAGAGGTTGACGTACTCCGCAAGATGGGAATAGGTTTTAAGTGCGGAGTAGAGGTAGGCAGGGATATAACTATTGAGCAGTTAAGGCAGCAGGGCTATAAGGCATTTTATATTGCTATAGGAGCTCAGGGAGGAAGAAAGCTCGGAATCGCAGGAGAGGATGCTGATGGAGTTATAGCCGGAGTTGAGTTCCTCAAGAAGATTAATCCGGATGAGAAGAGCGCCCATATCAAGGGAAGAACAGTTGTAGTCGGAGGCGGCAATGTTGCCGTGGATGTTGCGAGAACAGCTTTGAGAGCAGGTGCATCGGAAGTGACGATGGTGTGTCTTGAAGACAGGGAGAGCATGCCGGCGGCAAAGGATGAGATTGAAGAAGCACTTGAAGAGAACATCACAATCAATAATTCATGGGGACCAAAGGAGATACTAACAGCCGGAGGTAAGGTTACGGGTATTGTATTCAGGAAGTGTACAGCCGTACGTGATGCACAGGGACGATTTAATCCGCAGTATGACGAGAATGATACGATGACGATTGAATGTGATAATGTGCTTGTGTCAGTAGGACAGTCAGTTGTATGGGGAAGCCTTATTGAGGGTACAAAGGTAGAGCTTAATCCTAATATGACTGTTAAGGCAGACCCTGTGACGTACCAGACAGCGGAGCCGGATATATTTGCAGGCGGTGATGTGTATACAGGACCGAGATTTGCAATAGACGCGATTGCGGCAGGCAAGGAAGCATGTGAGTCAATTCACAGATATGTGCATAAGGGACACAGCCTTACATTGGGACGTAATCTGCGTCAGTTCCCATCGCTTGACAAGGATAATCTTGCGATTGAGCCGGACAGCTATGACAATGCGCCGCGTCAGGCATGCCATAAGAAGACGGATGAGAACGGGCTTACATTCAGGGATCTGCGCAGTACATTTACAGAGGAGCAGGTTAAGAAGGAAGCAGCAAGATGCCTTGGTTGCGGAGCTACAGTGGTAGACCCTAACAAATGTATCGGCTGCGGCTTATGCACAACCAAATGCGAATTTGACGCGATACATCTTTCAAGGGATATACCTGAAGCAAGCACGATGCGCAAATCGGAGGATAAGATGAAAGCAATTCTTCCGTATATGCTTAAGAGAGAGATTAAGATTAAGTTCAAGAAGGACAAATAATACAATGCATGAGCTTGGAATTATTGTACATATTTCAAGGACACTCACAAAGCTGGCGGATGAGAAGAAGCTGAGTAAAATAGGCTCTGTGACTTTAGAGGTCGGTGAGGTCAGTGGAATAGTGCCTGATTATATGACGGATGCGTGGAATTATTACAAAAAGAAGACACCGCTTCTTGCGGGATCTGAACTTAGGATGGAGACACTCCCGGCAGTAACCTTCTGTGAGGAATGTGGGAATACATATGAGACGGTAAGGTACGGAAAGATATGCCCAAGGTGCAGCAGTCCGAGGACATATCTGCTTACCGGCAGCGAATGCAGCATAAAAGAGATAGAAGCGTGCTGATTGCACGGAATATGAATGGAGGGTGGTTTTTATGTTATTTCATGTTTATGGAAGTGATGCAGTCTGTCAGTGGATAGCAATGCTGGCAGTGCTGGCAGGACTTATCCTGCTTAATGAATTTGCAAGAAGGACAAAGGCAGGCGGACTTCTTATGTTCGGAGTTATACCTCTTGCACTTACGGTATATTTTGTAGTGATTGCAGCTGCGGCACGAATGGGAGCAGAGTGGGCGGTTAACAACCAGACCCATATGTATATGAACGGCTGGTTCCATTATATGAAGCTCTATGCTTCACTTGCGGGATGTATCGGCTTTATGATGATTAAGTATGAGTGGGGAATCGGTAAGACGCACTGGTTCAAGGCATACCCGTTTGCAATCGTTGCAATCAACATACTTATTGCTGTGGCGAGTGATTTTGAATCGGCAATTAACGGCTGGTATTCATGGTGGCTTTCATCTGAAGGCGTATGGCTGTATGGCGGCTGGCATAATGTAATGAACGGAATCGCAGGACTTATTAATATATTCTGTATGACAGGCTGGTGGGCAGTCTACTCATCCAAGGATAAGAAGGATATGGTATGGCCGGATATGATATGGGTATATATTCTTGTATACGACGTATGGAATTTTGCTTATACATATAACTGCCTGCCGACACATTCATGGTTCTGTGGTGTTGCACTGCTTCTTGCACCTACTGTTGCAGCACTTATCTGGAATAAGGGCGGATGGATTCAGAACCGTGCCAACACACTCTGCATATGGTGTATGTTTGCACAGATATTTCCATTGTTCCAGGAGACGTTTGCAGACGGAACCAAGCTGTTCCCATGGGCTACGATTACAACACAGTATGCAGACGGAACACTTAACGGCATAGCGGCGGGTACATCAGTTAATGCTGATCCTACGGCTATGACGATTGTCAGTGCTCTTGCTTTAATTGTAAATATAATTGCAATTGTATACATTATCTGGAAGTCTGTAAAGACAAAGACCAACCCATACAAGGGTGAGATATTCAAGGATTTCAAGTATTATAAGGAAGCAGCCGACAGAGCTGAGATCAGGTAAATGTAATGGATATGAAGATAATAGAAGTAAAGCAGAGTATATTTGCGGATAATGACGCTGATGCAGATAGACTAAGACAGCAGCTTAAGGCGGAGGGGACATTTCTTCTTAATGTTATGTCCTCTCCCGGAAGCGGTAAGACAACTACACTTGTTAAAACAATTAACGCCTTGTCTGATGAGTTCAGAATTGGTATAATGGAAGCCGACATTGACTCTGATGTGGATGCACGGACAATGTCAGATAATACTAAGGCAAAGACTATTCAGATTCATACAGGCGGAATGTGTCATCTTGATGCGGATATGACAAGGCAGGGAATTACAGAGCTTGGAACAGATGATGTTGACCTGGCAATTCTTGAGAATGTAGGTAATCTTGTATGTCCGGCAGAGTTTGATACCGGAGCGTCTAAGAATGTCATGATACTGTCAGTGCCTGAAGGACATGATAAACCACTCAAGTATCCGCTTATATTTACGGTATGCGATGCACTTCTGATTAATAAGATTGATGTACTGCCATATTTTGATTTTGATATGGATAAGGTTACGGAATATGCGCATATGCGTAATCCTGATATTAAGATATTCCCGATATGTGCCAAGACCGGTGAAGGGATGGATGCATGGTATGAGTGGCTTCGCACGGAGGTAAAGGAGTGGAGAAGTTAGATATCAGCATAAGAACCGCAACGCCTGATGATGCAGAAGGACTGCTGGCAATTTATGCACAATATGTTGAAAATACGGCAGTTACATTTGAGTATTCTGTTCCGTCTGAAGCAGAATTCAGACGCAGAATTGAGAATACGCTTAAGAAGTATCCGTATCTGGTGGCAGTATCACAGGGAGAGATTGTCGGATATGCCTATGCCGGAGAATTCAGAAAGTGCGTTTATAAGTTCGGACGCTGGTATAATGTAGCCTGGATGGAGAAGTATATTAATGATCATGAACGTAAGCCACAGCCTGTTAAGACATTCTGGGAGATAGCTGCGGATATAATTGAATGACACAGTTAAGGCATAGAGCGTTTTGATTAAAATATTGTACTTAATGAGAAATAATACAGATGATGATATATTGTCTGTATTATTTTTTTGACTTAATATAGTGCCCGGGCATAAATGTCTATTGGGGCTTCTGTCACTAACATCATATTAATCAGGGAAAAATCACAGAAAAATCACATTTATACTATTGACCCTGAAGTTTACTTCAATGATATGCTATATACATGAAATTAATTTTTTGTGGTATGGTGCAAAATGGCGGAATGGAGGATTAGTGTGATTAATAAAAGATATATAAAGACAGCGGGAGCAATTATAAGTGCAGCAATACTGCTTGTGTCAGCAGGCTGCGGAAGCCGGAACAATGTGCCGGGCGGCAGTGTGCAGGCGGAAAGTATTGCAGGCAATGATAAGGGAAGTACATCAGTCAGTACGGCAGATGTGACACTGACACGCGATTCGGAATATCCCGATTATTATGAGCAGGAAGTACGCAAGACAATACAGACACTTGACGATACAATTACCGGAGACAGCGTGAGCTATATATTTATCACGGATACACATCTTGACAGCAATGAAGCAAGCACAACGGCGGCATACCGTATGTATAATGCAGTTGTGGATGTTGCGAATAATTCTGATGTCGATTTTGTATGTGTCGGCGGTGACATATATGATGGAAGACATGCGGAGGAGAACGGCAAGGCTAATGCAATGCAGATAATCCGTAATGTGGCGGAAATACTGTCGGCCTGCAATAAGCCGGTATTTTTCCTGCACGGCAACCATGATGATAACAGCTTTTCGGCACAGGTTGACGGCAATCTGCTTTACAGTGCCGACTATATTATCAATAAAGAGGAGTGGTATTCCGTTACAATGGCATATTTTCCGCAGTATGCTACAGAGTATGAGCACGGATATTTTTATTATGACCTTCCAGGTAAGAATGTGCGTGTTGTCTGCCTTAATATGAGCGACAGTGACGACACGGTGGTTAATGGTGAGCAGAATGAGATGGGCATGTACTTTTACGGATATAAGGATAAGCAGATAGACTGGCTTCTTGACAAAGCATTTGCAAGGGAGGACTGCCGGTACCTTATAATGTCACATGATGCATTTGATTATCCGGAAGGTTATAATGTTTCAAGTAACAGAGATACATTGCATGATATTCTTACTGCGGCATATACACATCAGAATTATAATAACGGCAGGTTTGCCAAAGATTTTTCTTCATGGAACAGCAATATAGTACTTTATAATTGTGGTCATCTTCATATGGAAAGAGTATATATGGCACCTGACATGGGCGGACTTCCGCTTATTAATACAGACAAAGGAAAGGTTGCAGAGCATGGCGTATGGGGAGCATTCGGTTCTAACGGATACTGGTGCCAGAAGCCGAGAACAGCGGGAACCATTACAGAGGCGCTTTTTGATATAGTTGTAAGTAAGCCGGGTGAGCTTGACTTTGTAAGGTTCGGAGCAGGTGATGACTGGCAGGTAAAATATTAGGATTTACTATCAACAGACGTACCGGCAGCGCCGAATCTTATGCGGCAGCCACGAATCAGGCAGAGGCTTGACATAATAGAAAAATAGTATAATAATGTTAAGGGGTTCTGCTTTGGCAGGGCCCTTTTAAGGTTAAATCAGTCTGGATACATTTGCGTCAGAAGAAAGGGGCAGGCATGAATAAAGAGAATACCGGAGAGGTTGAGACGTCCGGAATAAAAAGAAGCAAATATGAGATAGATATGTGCAATGGTACAATTATGGATAAGCTGATATCATTCGCACTTCCGCTTATGTTGTCCGGCGTGCTGCAGCTTATGTTTAATGCTGTTGATATTATAGTGGTTGGAAGATTCACCGGAAGCCAGGCACTCGCTGCGGTAGGTTCGACAAGCGCACTCATTAATATATTTACCAATCTCTTTATTGGAATATCACTTGGAAGCAATGTGCTTGCAGCCAGATTCTATGCGGCAGGAAAGTCAAAAGAGATGTCGGAGACAGTCCATACTTCAATAACAATAGCATTAATAAGTGGAATAATAATGGCTTTTGTGGGAGCCATATTTGCAAAAGGTGCATTGGAACTCATGGATACTCCGGATGATGTAATAGATCAGTCTGTACTTTATATGCGGATATATTTTATGGGCATGCCGTTTTTTATGCTGTATAATTATGGCGCAGCAATATTAAGGGCTGTCGGAGATACAAAAAGGCCGCTTTTATTTCTTATAATATCAGGAATTACCAATGCGGTGCTTAACCTTATACTTGTAATCGTATTCGGACTTGGAGTTGCCGGTGTTGCTATAGCGACAGTTATTGCTCAGCTCATTTCATGCGTGCTTGTCCTCGCATGCCTTTGCCGTTCGCAGAGCAGTTACCGACTGTATTTTAATAAACTCGGAATACGCGGAGACTATATGGTGCAGATATTCAAGGTTGGTGTGCCGGCCGGAATACAGAGCGTTGTAATCAATTTTTCAAATGCACTGCTTCAGTCTTCTGTTAATTCATTCGGCTCTACGGCGATGGCGGGATATACAGCGGCCAATAATCTGCTGGGATTCTTATATGTATCGATTAATTCAGTGACACAGGCCTGCATGAGCTTTACAAGCCAGAACCTTGGTGTTGGAAAGTTTAAGCGTATGGACCGTGTGCTTATCGACTGCATTATTTTGTCAGTTGCTGTTGCATTAGTTATGGGAAGTTCATTTTACATATTCGGCAGGCAGCTTATAGGAATATATACATCAGATGCCGAGGTGGTAAAATGTGGCATGGAAATACTCGCATATACAACGCTTACATATTTTCTCTGCGGAATTATGGATCTTATACCTGGTGCCCTTAGAGGAATGGGATATTCAGCAGTACCAATGGTATTATCAGTAATAGGAACTGTAGGAACAAGAGTGTTCTGGATATTTGGCATATTCCCTTATCACAGGTCACTTGGAATATTGTTTGTATCATATCCTGCGTCCTGGGGGCTTACAATAGTCCTGCAGGCGGCATGTTTCTATTTTGTGAGAAAGCATGTACATGGGAAAAGACTATTTGTTAATTAATGCGGTCGTATATTATAAGAAATGTATTAGTATGTGAGGAAGATATGATTATAAATAATGAAAAGATAGCAAAAGCACTTGAATATATTAAGTCGGAAGATGACAACACAACGCAGGAAACACTTACAATGTGCCAGATTCCTGCACCGTCACATCAGGAAAAGAAAAAGGCGGAATATGTACTTGAAAAGTTCAAAGAGATAGGCCTGCTTAACGTACATATGGATGCAGTATGTAATGTACTCGGTACATGGCCGGGTGACGGAGACGGACCTGTAATAATGCTTGCAGCGCACACGGACACGGTATTTCCTATAGATACGGATGTAACTGTAAAGAAGGAAGGCAATAGATATTACTGCCCGGGAATTAATGATGACACTCATGCAGCAGCTGAGATAATGGCGGTAGCAAAGGCAATGGTCAGGTATGACATTCACGCACATGGAGACATAATATTCTGTGCAAATGTGTGTGAAGAAGGACTTGGCGATCTTAAGGGTATTAAATACATTTTTAATAATGATAATAATATTGATGCATTTGTGTCGGTTGATAATCCTGTGACAGGCGGTGTTGTATACACGGCAACTGGAAGCCGTCGTTATAAGGTAACATTCACAGGCAACGGCGGACACAGCTTTGCGGATTTCGGACTTCCCAATCCTATACATGCGATGGGAAGGGCAATAGCAAAAATATCTGATTTTAAAGCACCTGAGCTTCCTAAGACAACATTCAATGTAGGAGTCATAGAGGGCGGAACATCTGTAAATACAATATCGGCATCGGCAGGCATGCTGATGGATATACGTTCTGACAGTGATGAAGAACTTGAGCGTCTTACAGAAGAATTCATGAATGCGGTAGAGAGTGCTGTTGAAGAAGAAAATGCAAGATGGGATGCCGACAAGCCTCAGGTAAAGGCAGACATAGAGGTTAAGGGGGTACGGCCTGCCGGAACACAGGAGCCTGACTGTCCTATAGTAAAAGCAGCATTTGATGCAGCGAGAATGCTTGGAATAGAGCCTGAATTAAGGGGTGAGAGCAGTACTGATGCCAATATTCCGATAAGCATGGGAATTCCGGCGATAACAGTAGGACGTGGCGGCAATGAAGGCGGAGTGCATACAGTCCATGAGTGGTTTGAACCCGTGGAAAGCTGGCTTGGACCACAAAGAGACCTGCTTCTTATTCTTCTGCTTGCAGGCTATGAGGATGTGGCAGAGCCTGTTATAAAGAAAAGATAATAACTTTGCAATTTACGTAATTTTTGCCCATCCGTTGACTGTAAGATATAGACATCATAAAGAAAAAGTATTAAAATCTACTTGAAACGCAGGTTTAGTACTGTGAGTACCTGTGAGTTAATACATTTTAGTACGGAGGGTTGTGTAATGAAGAAAGAACAGTTGAAAAGAGTCGACAAGGTAGTATTTGCAATATTATTGATTGTACTTGGCTATATAGCGTTTACAATGGTCGGACTGCTTGCAACAGGAAGAGGTAACAGCGGTATCATAATACAGACTGTGGCTGTAGCAGCAGGATTAATCACTGTTATAGGTATATTTGCAGTAAGGGCGGGAACACAGTTGTGCGGAATCGTTATGTCTGCGGCTGCAGCTATGGTGTATTTTGTAATGATGTGCACCAATAATATGCCGGATACATATGCATATGCGGTGCCTCTTATTATAGCAACAATCGGATATCTTGATATGAAGATGGCAAGGATTGAGAGCGGTATCATAGTTGCCGGCTTCATAATACATAGCGCAAGAATGATTTCTATGGGAAAGATAACCTCTGAAGATGTAATAGTGGAGTCAATAGTTATCTTTATTGTTGCAGCTGCCGTTGTAATAATGACTAAGATGATGGTTACATTCAATAAGGAGAATATGGCTGAGATTGCCAGGGGTGCAGAGAAACATCGTGAAACAGCAATTAAGATGCAGCATGTGTCAGAGGAGATTACCAATTGCTTTGATGAGACTAATGCACATATAAATGATCTCAATGCAAGCATTACAACGAGTAACCAGTCCGTTAAGAATATTGCCGAGAGTACGGAAAGTACAGCGGAATCTATCCAGCATCAGGCACAGATGTGTCAGGAGATTAAGAATCATACGGATGCGGCAAGCGACCACACAAAGAATATGCTTGATGCATCAGACCGCGCAATGCGGAACGTGCATGAAGGCGCAGAGCTTATCAATGCACTTAAGAGCCAGGCTGAGAATGTAGAGGAAGCAAGCCGTGAGACAGAGACTGTCACGGATAAGCTTACACAGCGGGCAAAAGAGGTTGGAGAGATTGTCGGTTCTATAATGAACATTTCTTCACAGACCAATCTCCTTGCACTTAATGCGTCAATTGAGGCGGCAAGAGCCGGCGAGGCCGGAAGAGGATTTGCGGTTGTCGCAGATGAGATAAGAGAGCTCTCAGAACAGACAAAGGACGCTACAGAGCGAATAAGAACCATAATTGAAGACCTTACCAATGATGTTGAAAGTGTAAGCGGGAGCATCGGTAATTCTGTTGAATCAGTGCGTAAGCAGAATGAGATGATAGATGAAGCCAAAGATAAGTTTGGAATGATTAACACAGAGGTCGATGACCTTATCATGGTAATCAGGGGATTTGACTCGATAATAAGCAATATAGTGAATTCAACTGATGTAATATCAGAAGATATAACTAACCTTTCGGCAACAAGCCAGGAAGTAGCAGCTGCCTCCAACGAAGGCTTCAGCCATACCAATGAGGCTGTTGAGAAGATGAATAAAGTATCAGAGCTCCTTAATAAAATACACGGACTTGCAAAAGAACTTGAACAGTACGAAGCAGAGTAAGCAGATTAACATGTTTGCGGATAGCAATTGACAGATAAAAGATTACAGCGTGTCGGAATACCCCTGAAGAAATGCTAATTCACGGCGGTATTTGACACGCTTTTCTATTAAGTGGCGTGTCGGTGTCACAACCCTGTATTCATCAAGATTATGCATAAGGTCATTAATCTTAACTTCACGGGCTATAGGATTGGCTTTTATTCTTGTAAAATAGGATTCTTCATCCCAGCCGTCTTCTTTGGTGACGCAGCGGACAGCCTCTATAATATGTTCGGGAAAACCTTCTGCACGTAGGTCGTCATATGAAACGTCAGTATCTTCAATGACATCATGCAGCATTCCGACAATCTTGGAGTCAATCGAACCGCATCTGTATGACACAACAAGCGGATGCTCTATATATGGCATACCCGACATATCTGTCTGACCTTCGTGTGCCTTGTATGCAATATGCTTGGCTTTGATAAGAAGAGCCAGATTGCAGGTGCTTTCTGATACTTGTGTATTAATGTCCATATAGAGTACTCCTTTCATAAGACCGCTCATAAGACTATCTTAGTTCATTTAAAAATTTATGTCAATTTGTAAAAAAATTATAAAAAAATATCGAAATGTAGTAAGATAAGTGTTAAAATATCTAAGTCATATTACAATAATAAGGGAGATAGTAATGAAGAGGACAACTAAGAATTTGATATGTGCTGCTTCACTGATAGCTATAGCATCAATAGCGGCATGCGGACCAAAGACATCACAGGAGATGGAAGCTGCAGAGGTCACTGAACCGGTAACGGCAGCAGTCGATGAGTCATGGAAGAATGGCAGGAATCTTACAGGCTATGATGTAAGTGATAAGAACGGTGCACGTACATTGTGGGTTGAATTTGGAGAAGAATCAGCCGATATCTATGATGATAAGGGACAGATTTTTGGCTCAGTCAACTATGGACAGCTTAAGGATACGGAATACTCAAAGCAGGGTTTTGCCTTTGCTGATATTGATAATGACGGATACCTTGATGCATCAATGCCGGGAATCAAGAATGAATTCGGTAATTATACATATAACTGGATATACAATTTTGTTGACAGAAAGTTCATGGACAGAACCGCAGAGCTTACCAATGAGAAAGAAGTGCTTTGGCTTATAGCCAATGGTATTCTCGGCAATAACTCATCAAGACAGATAGTCCAGATGTTTAATAACAGTGACGTCGGAGTAGTTAATGGAGTCGTAACACTTGATGACAGGAACTGCAAGGCGTACAGCATAAGTGATGACGGCAGGGAGACAGCAAGACTTTACTATGACCAGAATGGTGACTGGTATATAGATGAGGGCTGTAAGAATATTTACAGTATCATGGCAGTTAAGAACGATTCCTATGTGCTTGACGGGGTGCTTACAACACCGAGAGCTAAGAGCATAGCAGGATATACGTTAGCAGATTTTTATGGAGATGCGTCCGCTGTGTCAACTGGTATAAGCCAGCTCTGGGTGGCAGCCGGTGATGCTTCTGTATCAGCTGATTCGATAAGCAGTGCGATTAATTCTGTTGTAAGTGCATATGAGATAGTCATAGATGATAAGGGAACTATCAGAAGAATGTCACGCGGCACGAATGTGTTTGAGATGGCTGCAGGGCAGTTTGGAATAGACCTTTCTAAGTATGAAAAACTTAAGTAAAGTAGCTTTACTACGATTTTACATACAATTTACAAATTAGTGGTTTGGGATTTTACAAACAAATAATATATTAAGTCATGCAAAGAGAAATAAATCAGAAAATCTCTTGCATGACTTTTTTGTTTGTATAATATGGAGGAAAAGAAAATGAGACTTAAGAAGTTATTATGTGCATCACTGTCAGTGATGATGGTGGCAGGAGCACTTACAGCGTGTGGCAGTTCAGCAGCTTCAGATGACGGCAGTGCAGCAGGCAGCGGAGCAGCTAATGCAGAGGAGCTTACAGGAAGCATTACGGCAGCGGGTTCATCAGCACTTAAGCCACTTGCAGATGATGCAGCAGACGCATTCAATGAGAAGTACCCTGATGTAAACATCACAATTGATGCAGGCGGTTCAGGTGAAGGACTTAAGCAGGTATCCGAGGGAACAGTTAATATCGGTAACTCAGATGTTGAGGCAGCAGAGAAGCTTGACGCAGCAAAGGCATCAGCACTTGTAGACCACAGAGTATGTGTAGTTACAATGGCACCTATCGTTAACAGGAGTGTTACGGCCGGCGGTGTTAAGGATCTTACGACACAGCAGCTTACAGACATATTTACAGGTAAGATTACTAACTGGAAAGAAGTTGGCGGAGCTGATGAGGCAATCGTTCTTGTAACACGCCCTGAGTCATCAGGTACAAGAGCTACATTCAAGAAGTATGCAATTGGCGGAGCTGCAGAGGCATCTAACAAGTCAATGGAAACAGATGATTCAGGTGTCCTTCTTAAGAATGTTAAGGATACAAAGGGTGCAATCGGTTATGTTGCTCTTTCATATCTTGTAAGTAATCCCGGCGTAGATACACTTTCACTTAACGGTGTAGCACCTACACTTGAGAATACATACGCAGGCAAGTATCCTGTATGGACATATGAGCATATGTATACAAAGGGTGAGCCTGACAAGACAGCTAAGACATTTCTTGAGTACATCATGTCAGATGAGTACGGCAAGAAGATGGAATCACTTGGCTATGGTGTATCATCAAAGATGCAGGTAAAGGAACACTAATCAGCATATAATCGGAAACAAGTCCAAGACATTAGATTAATTGGTATATAAGGCGGGCGCCTGTGGGGGGATGCCCGCCAATTAGTACATAAGACAGAATCCGAAGATATGAGCAGAAATGAGGTAGACAATGAATAGTAAAAAAGGTATGTTTCTCAAGGAATATCTGTGGAGAACAATCGTTACGATATGCGGACTGTTTGTTATCGTACTGACACTTGTTATAGGCGGTTTCCTTGTATATAAGGGCTCCGGAACATTTACGAAATTCGGACACAGCATAGGTGAATTCCTTTTCTCGGCAGACTGGGCACCTGTTGATAATATTACCGGAGGAGGAAGCGTGGGAACACGAATCTTCATTGTCGGATCATTATGCACATGTGGTCTTGGATTACTTATAGCAACGCCTTTTGCAATCGGTTCAGCGATATTTATGACAGAGATATCACCTAAGTTTGGCGAAAAGTTCTATCGTCCGGTCATTCAGATATTTGCGGGTATTCCGTCCGTAGTATACGGATGGGTAGGCCTTACTGTGCTTGTACCGGCTATAAAGACAATATTTAACAGACAGGTTGGACATTCGATTCTTGCGGCAGGACTTGTACTTGCAATTATGATATTCCCGACGATAACGAGTGTGTCGGCAGATGCGATACGTGCAATACCTAAGGAATTCAGGCTTGGAGCTTATGGAATGGGCTCAACCAGATGGCAGACTACATATAAGATAGTTCTTCCGGCAGCAGCACCGGGAATATTCTCGGCAGTAATTCTCGGACTTGCAAGAGCATTTGGTGAAGCACTTGCGGTAGCGATGGTAATAGGTCAGACAACAGCTCTGCCTACAGGAATATTCTCGACGACAAAGTCTCTTACAACAGAGATTACAGCACAGATGGGTAATGCCATGGAAGGCGGCGAGACTAAGACCGCATTGTGGACACTGGCACTGTTGTTATTTATCATATCACTGCTCTTTATATTCCTCATCCATTACTTCTCAGGAAAGAAGCCTGATGATGACGGAGCGGTAAAGGTAAAGAAGGGAGGAAGAAGCCATGCATAACAAAATAAAGCGCGCGATAGGCGCAGACAGAATTATGACCGTTGTATTTTATTGTGTTGCAGTATTTTTCTTCGTACTCCTTGCAGCATTTGCAGGATATGTAATAATAAAGGGCTTCATGGGTGCAACACCGGAGATGTTCAGGTTTCAACGCCGCGGAAGTATAGGAAACCAGTTATTTAATACTATTTATCTTGTGTTTCTTTCACTTCTTATAACTGTTCCCATCGGAGCGCTTGCAGGAATATATCTTGCAAAATACGCCAGAGAAGGAGCACTTACAAAATTTATAAGAATATGTATCGAGACACTGTCATCACTTCCTTCAATTGTTGTCGGACTGTTCGGATATCTTATATTTCTTGTTATCATGGGACTTGATAAGAGCCTTATGGCGGGTGCGTTGTCAGTATCAATACTTACACTTCCGCTTATAACAACGACAACGGAGGATGCTATAAGAGGTTTGCCTGAGGGATATTTTCAGGCGAGTATGGGCCTCGGCTCTACGAGATGGCAGGCAATATTCCATGTGCTTCTTCCGGCATGTCTTCCGAGAATTATGACAGGAATAATTCTTGCAGCAGGACGTGGATTCGGCGAGGCTGCCGTGCTTCTGTATACAACCGGTTCGGGAACCAACATAAGATGGGGCAACTGGAATCTCGCTTCACATACATGCCCGCTCAATCCGTTCCGCTCAGCTGAGACACTTTCACTCCAGATATGGGATCTGCAGGTTAACGGACAGAATCAGGATCTTGCCAATCTTGCATCGGCAGTCCTTCTTATTCTGGTCCTTGCATTCAGTATAGGAGCCAATATCCTGAGTAACAGACTTAATAAGAAAAATGCCGGTGAGAAGGCCTGACATATTTGCGAAAGGAATTAATATATGGAAAACAGTAAATTTGAAGTAAAAAATCTGAATCTGCATTATGGCGCTTTCCATGCATTGAAAAATATTAACATGGATATTGCAAAGAATGAGATAACTGCATTTATCGGCCCATCCGGCTGTGGTAAATCAACATTTTTAAAGACACTTAACAGAATGAATGACCTTGTAGAGGGCGTTAAGATAGACGGCAATATATACCTTGACGGAGTTGACATATATAATGACATGGATGCTATTTCGCTGAGACACCGCGTCGGTATGGTGTTCCAGCAGCCGAATCCATTTCCGAAGAGTGTATATGACAATATCGCATACGGACCGAGACTGTTCGGCGTGCGTAAGAAGGCAGAGCTTGACGAGATAGTTGAGCGTTCGCTCCGTCAGGCGGCGATATGGGATGAGCTTAAGGACAGACTTAAAAAGAGCGCGCTCGGATTATCTGGAGGACAGCAGCAGAGACTTTGTATAGCAAGAACGCTTGCGGTTGAGCCTGAGGTAATTCTTATGGATGAGCCTACATCGGCACTTGACCCGATATCAACATCGAAGATAGAAGACCTTGTTGTTGAGCTTAAGAAGAAGTATACAATAGTTATGGTAACACATAATATGCAGCAGGCAACCCGTGTATCTGATAAGACAGTATTTTTCCTGCTTGGTGAGGTTATAGAGGCAGCACCGACAGAAGAATTATTCTCAATGCCTAAGGATAAGAGAACAGAAGATTATATAACAGGGAGGTTCGGTTGATGAGAAATCGTTTCGACAAACAGTTAGTGCAGCTTAATGATTATATGCTTGAGATGGGAAGCCTCATAGAGCAGTCCATTGAAATGTGTGTCAAAGCCCTGGTGAGTCAGGATGAGGCAATAGCAAAGCAGACAATAGAGGCAGATGATGATATCGACCATCAGGAAAAGAAGATAGAGGATCTGTGTCTCCAGCTTCTCCTTCAGCAGCAGCCGGTAGCGTCAGACATGAGAGTAATCTCATCGGCGCTTAAGATGGTAACTGACATGGAGCGTATCGGTGATCAGGCAGCGGATATATGTGAGGTGGCAATGGAGATGTCAGAGCTTACGTATATGAAGAAGCTTGAGCATATCCAGAGTATGGCAAAGGAGACAACCGTAATGGTTGTTAAAGCTGTTGAAGCATATGTCCACAAGGACCAGACACTTGCCGAGGAAGTAATTGCAAGGGATGATACTGTGGACAGACTTTTCAACGAGGTTAAAAAAGAGCTTATCACCCTTATCAACCAGAATGCAGAGAATGGCGGGCAGGCAGTTGATTTTCTCATGATAGCTAAGTATTTTGAGAGAATCGGTGACCATGCAACCAATATTGCAGAATGGGTAATATACTCAATAACAGGTGAGCATAACGATTATAATCATTAATTATTAATAATGATTTAAACCTTTGTATCTGCATAGGGCAGTGTAACGGGACAGATTAAATGTTCTCAGTGGCACTGCCCTTTTTCTGTCCATTTCATTTGCATCCAGTTTGCAGCCCCATTCCATAAGGCAGTTTTTATAGTATGAATCTGATTCTGCCTTACGGCACATATTTTCAAAACCGCTGTTCATTAATATCGGAGCTGCATCAAATGAAAGCCCGGTGAGGTGAATGATATCATTGCGCACATCCGGGCCGTTATAACCTTCAGAAGCCAGTCTGCGCTGCATTGCACTGTAATTATACCGTGCAGTGACATAGTCGGGATGCGAGAATGAAAACATTACAAATATTATTGTAACGGCAGTAACAAAATATCCGAAAAGATTAAAATTACGCCGGAATATATTGATTAATATTCCAATCATGATAACAGCAATAGCGGCAAGTGCCCACAGAACGGATATCCTCAAAAATGTAAGATTGTAAGCCTTTATGTACATTATCATACGCAGGGCACTTGAAAATGTCATGATATATGTGCAGCCGCAGATAATGGTAAGTATTACATTAAGCGCGCGTGATACCCTGTAATAGTGAAGACATGCAAGAACTATAATGATATTAATGATACATACAAACAGCAGCTGGAAGAAACCGCTCCTTGCGTATTCGGCGTAGGTGCAGCCTGAAGGCAGGGCTGCGGCACCGGTCATGCCTGCAAACTGCACAAGGCAGAAAAGTACATATACAAAGCACAATATCCCTGTAAATGTTATGGCAGTCACCGGGTTATGAACGGCACTGACATGATTGTCTGACGGCATGTGCCCTTCACATAAAAATGACCATGTGCAGAAGGCTGCCATGAATGCAAAAACGCCCATTAATAATATTACATACAGGTCAGAGATAATATCATTAAATATGTCTATAATGTCAAAGTTCAATACTGACAGATAATTAAAAATATCAGAGATGATATTGCCGAATATGGCGTCAGCACCGGCAAGCAGCCAGACTACAATAAGAAGCAGGGGAACTGCTATCAGTATTCCGAGAAGAATGCTCTTTGCCATGGGAGATATGCTTAGGCGGTGCATTTTTGTGGCATCAGAATTATCAGTATTACCCGAATCACTGCTGGAACGCGCCGCTTTTAAAGCTTTGCGGCATTCATACGCATCGTGAAATGGTTTTGGAATAAACTCAAGGCATCCTATAATGATGCGCATGACTGAGCAGAGATGCTTTGCAAAGCTCCAGCCACCGGTGGTGTATACCGCACACAGAAAATAGCAGTTCATGAGTACAAATATTGCAAGCTTATTAAGAATTATCATGGGTATACAGTCTGTAATGCATGTCGATATGCCAAGAAGCAGCACGGCAGCTTCATAGAAAATGCATTCATGCGGAACCGCATTACGAAATTGCAATCCGTTCCTTCGGGCAGCAAAAAGCCTGAACATCACAACAGTTCCGGCCACAAACAGCGGGAATGTAATCCCTGACGGATTGTGGTAGAGGCAGAATACATAGAATATTGAGTACAGTGCGCAGCCTCTCAGATAAAATCCTGTATTATTAATATTTACTCCCATATTAAGTATTACTCCTTCCCATCTTCAACGTATTCAATAATATCACCCGGCTGGCAGTCAAGCGCGCGGCATATTGCATCAAGCGTTGAAAGTCTTATTGCTTTGGCCTTGCCCGTCTTTAGAATTGAGAGATTGGCAAGTGTTATATCAACCTCCGATGCCAGTTCGGTAAGACTTTTTTTGCGTTGAGCCATAACAACGTCAAGATTAATGCGTATAGCCATTAAAACATCTCCATTCGTTTCAGGATTTATTCCCGGTATTAGTGTATTCAGATTGTAAGGTCATTCTCGGTCTTGTAGCTGACTGCTTTTTCAAATACCTGCGCCAGTACGCGGCTGAACATTCCGGCCACAAAGAACGTGATGATTACAATTATGGCAGCAGGTGACAGATAAAGAAAAAGCCGGATACATGTGATGCCTGATATAAGAAATGCATATAGTCCCATCCTTCTGAGGCTTGTAACATTGGAATATACAAAGCAGTCATCTGCAAGCACGGTGGCAAACATCTTCCTCAGCTCTGCGATTATAGATATTGTAAATGCACCTGCCGAGGCAAATAGTAACCACATGACCAGGAAGTATCTTGCAAAAAAGCTGCTGTAATTCCCATAAAAATGTATAAGGGCGGGAAGTGCAAGCCATGTTATAATGGCACACACAAATGCAATATCAAGGAGCAGCTTCGTAAAACGGGTAACGTTAAAGACATTATTCCTGCCGGTAGTGTTTGTATTCATATTAATCCTCCATTCATGCCCGTAAAATCGTTTGATTTTGTTATCGGTTCACGGTTATCAGTTTAGTTAATGTATACACCATGATTAATCAAAAGTCAATAAAAATTTATTGAAAAACGATAAAAATGCATAAGACACTGACATTGAAAAACGGTACTTTATGTGTTAAAATAAAACAAAGTGTGGACGTGAATAAAATATATGAAAATATATGGGAGAGAGCATATGGCGAGACGTACAATTCTTATTATTGATGATGTTGAGTTTAACAGACGTGCAGCTGAAGGTGTTCTTAGAGATGAATATGATCTTATTCAGGCAGGCTCGGCTAAGGAGGCACTGGCAATACTTGAAAGTACTGTCCCGGATCTTATCCTGCTGGATATCGTAATGCCGGAGATGGACGGATATGAAGCGATAGGCGTGATTAAGTCAAAGAATGCGTGGAAGGGAATACCGGTAATATTTCTTACCGGCAATTCGGACACGGTGAGTGAGGTGCGCGGACTTGACCTTGGTGCTGCGGATTTTATAACAAAACCATTTGTAGCTGCTGTTATGAAACGCAGAATCAAGACCCAGCTTGAGTTGTATGATTATGAGCATCATCTTGAAGAGCTTGTAGACGAAAAGGTGAAAGAGATAGAGAAGATGCAGGATCTGCTTTCTGTAGGTTTTGCAGAGCTTGTTGAGTGCAGGGACGGCGTGACGGGTGGACACATAAAGAATACATCAATATATTTTACTGCATTTATTAATGAATTGCGCAAGGTTCCTAAGTATAAGAATGACCTTACGGAAGATTTTGTGCGAAGTGCAATACGCTCAGCACCGCTTCATGATATTGGCAAGATTGCGATATCGGATGATGTACTCCGCAAGGCAAGCCCTCTTGATAACGATGAATTTGATTATATGAAGTCACATACTGTGATAGGTGGGCAGACATTCCGCAAGATCCGTAATCAGGTTATGGATAACTATTTCATATCAACAGCGGAAGAGATGGCATTGTATCACCATGAGCGATGGAATGGCAAGGGATATCCGTATGGACTGTCAGGTGAGGAGATACCATTGTCAGCAAGAATTATGAGTATTGTTGATGTATATGATGCGCTTACATCCAAGAGGCCATACAAAGAGCCGTACAGCCATGAGAAGTCTATGGCGATAATTGTAGAGGGACGCGGTCAGTTCTTTGATCCGGACCTTGTAGACGAGTTTATAAAGATAAGTCCGATAATAAGTGAGTGCCTGAAGCAGAAAGAAAAGCTCAGACAGGATTATATGGGAGGAACCAGAGTTTATGAATAAGATAGCAAGTTTTACGGTTAATCATCTTAATCTTCTTACGGGAGTATATGTATCACGACGTGATTACATAGGAGACGAAGTTATTACGACATTTGACCTGAGATTTACGAGACCGAATGAGGAAGCACCTATGGACACAGCGGGCATTCATTCCATAGAGCATCTTGGAGCAACATTCCTTCGTAACGACCCTGAGTGGAAGGATAAGACTATATATTTTGGACCGATGGGATGCAGGACCGGATTCTATGTGATATTTGCCGGCGAACTCGAACCGGAGGATATAATTGATGTTCTCAGAAGAATGGCAGACTACATACTGTCATACGAGGGCGATATACCGGGATATTCTCCTAGGGATTGCGGCAATTATCTCGATAATAATCTTAAGCTTGCCAAGATATACATGAATAAGTATAAGACAGAAGTGCTTGATGCACCGACACCGGACCGCATGAAGTATCCGCAGTAACAGATGAATTACAGCAACAGCAGCGCTTAGGGCAATTAAAGAATAATTAAAGAATAATTAAAGAGCTGCCATGCCGGAATTAATATCAGGTTCCGGCATGGCAGCTC
>ERZ1023633.35-NODE-35-length-50769-cov-10.014158_pt1 | contig 50769 bp, 38 predicted proteins | sample MGYA00380333_ERZ1023633 | MGnify/ENA primary metagenome ERZ1023633 (study PRJEB33179, sample SAMN07448972) | human gut metagenome | biome: Human-gut; feature: Human associated habitat; material: Faeces | host: Homo sapiens | place: India: Bhopal | collected...
TTGAAACAAAGAGTGTCTACCAGCAAGTGCATGTTATTGGTAGGTGCAAGACAGGTAGGAAAATCAACGCTTATAAAGCATGAATTCGAGGATTTTAATCGGGCAAATTTTGATGACAGGCTGACAAGAATGCAGGCGAAGGAAGAGCCTAAATTGTTTTTCTTAAACAATCCAAAGCCGCTTTTTATAGACGAGGTTCAAAAAGAAAGCAGTATTCTGGAAGATATCAAGCAGATTGTTGATGAATCGGATGAGCGAGGAATGTATATTCTTTCTGGTTCTCAGAAACTTGAACTTATGAAAGGCATGAGTGAATCGTTGGCAGGAAGAGTGTCGATCTCAGAGCTTACCGGATTATCCATGCGTGAAATTTATGGGGTAAAATTTAACAGGCATTTTATCCCTACCGATGCATATATCAAAGAACGTGAAAAAGAGATTGTAAAATATGAAAATTTATGGGAAATCATTCACAAAGGATCTTATCCTGAGCTTTATGCTATAGACAGGGATTGGCAGGAATATTATTCCTCCTATGTTGCAACTTATCTGGAGAGGGATATCAATGAACTGGTGGCGGCCGACGGTATTACATTTACCAAGTTTTTAACAGCAGTTGCTGCAAGGACAGGAGAACTTCTCAATTATTCTAACATAGCAGGAGAAGTCGGGGTAAGTGAGCCTACTATCAAGAACTGGATATCTATTTTGGAAAGAACCGGAATTGTATACATGCTCCAGCCATACAGTGCGAGTGCACTTAAAAGGGCAATAAAAACGCCAAAACTTTATTTCAGGGATACCGGACTGGCATGTTATCTTACCAGATGGCTTACTGCCGATACACTGAAATGTTCAGCTGTTGCAGGAAATATGTTTGAGACATTTGTAGTGTCTGAAATCCTGAAATCCTATACGAACGAAGGCAAAGACTACAGATTTAATATTTTTTATTACAGGGGCAAGGACAGAAATGCTTCCGGTGAAAATGAAATTGATCTTGTGATAGAAGAGGATGGAGTATTATACCCGATCGAAATTAAAATGTCTGGCAATCCTAAAGCAAGTATGGGTGCAATCAATCAGGTCTTGGATAAGGTAAGCGATAAGAAAAGAGGGCTTGGAGTTATTTTATGTCTGATTGATAAAAAGACATATTTAAGAGAAAATCTTGTAGCATTACCAATCGAGTTTATATAATGCGAGGCGATTTTATGTTATTAATGTGTAAAAATACACCTGTTTACGATATAGATAATGAGAAAACATTAAATACAAGCCTGTTGCCCGGACTTATGCAGCAAAAAGGCGCAAACAATCATACCTTTACAAAATGGATGAAGTACCGTTATTCCTCCGGCACTAACACGATGGCGCGTAAATTAAAGGGAATCACATTCGGACAGGGAGCGCGTATGCGAATTAACCGTGAAACCAGAGCCTTGAGTTTCAGCGACTGTTATTGGATAAAAGCCGAGAATGATCCGATACGTTTCGAGGAGATCAGTCCGTATTACAAGCCTTTCTGGGATGGAAGTGAAGCATTTGCAGGACAGGCGGCCCCGACACTTTATGTGGGAGGTGCGCTGTCAAAGGAGTGGAAACAGGATGGAAAACTGTACAAATATGGTGATATTTCTGTGGAACTGCAATGTATCGATCTCTGCAGTAAATGTGGTATTTCTGTAGAAAAAGCGGATGAGACAGACGGTGGAATCGCAATTTATAATATCACTTCGCCAAAGCGGATGCTTGAACAGGCGGATCAGTCGGGAAGACTTGATCCGGATGATTTTGACGAGCAGACGATCATTGATCTATTTGGAAAAGCAGGTGCGCAGATGCTTATCATAGATGCGATAATTGGAAACGGAGACCGGCATGCAGGTAATTTTGGCTGGCTTAGAAATGCGGATACCGGAGAGTATGTGGACATGGCTCCACTGTATGATTTCGATCATGCACTGGACAGTACGTTAGAGTCTGACCGACTTTTGACAGATGCGGTCAAATTCTGTATGCCGTATAAGGATGAAATCAGGCGTATTGCGGGTATAGCCGCAGAAGCGGAAAATGAGGTATTTAGGAAAAGAGCACAGAGTATTTTGAAGTTGAGTGAGTAGCCAAGGATAATGAGGTAATTTTAGGGTAAATATCAGAAGTGCAAAACAGAATACCTAAAACAAGATGTGATAAAAAGCTTTGCAGTAAGGGAAAGAGTGAAATAAAATGAACAACACAGAAAACATTATAATCAGAAAATACGAAAAGGAGGATCTTCCAGATCTGATTCGCATCTGGAATCAGGTTGTGGAGGACGGAGTGGCATTTCCGCAGGAAGAGTGTCTGGACGAAGTGTCCGGTGCAGAATTTTTCGTACAGCAGACTTATACAGCGGTTGCAGTGGACAAGGAGACAGGAAAAATTTATGGTCTTTATATCTTGCACCCAAACAACGTTGGACGCTGTGGACATATTTGCAATGCAAGCTATGCGGTTGATCGGGATGCGAGAGGTCTGCACATTGGAGAAAAGCTGGTGAAGGATTGTCTTGTGCAGGGAAAGGCACATGGATATGGAGTGCTTCAGTTTAATGCAGTTGTAGCATCCAATACGCATGCGCGTCACTTGTATGAAAGACTCGGATTTACACAGCTTGGCACGATTCCGGGCGGCTTTCGCATGAAAGATGGAACATTTGAAGATATCTGCCCATATTATCATGTACTGTAGGAAATAAAAAATGGAAAAAGATTTAATAACCGGAAGTGTACTGAAAAATATCGTCTTCTTCTCGTTACCATACCTGCTATCCTATTTTTTACAGACACTATATGGAATGGCAGATTTGTTTATTATCGGACAGTTCGATAGTGTTGCCAGTATTACCGCAGTTTCCGTGGGCAGTCAGGTTATGCACATGCTTACAGTCATGATCGTTGGTCTGGCAATGGGGGCAACGGTGACAATTGGCAAAGCGGTCGGCGGAAAGCAGATGGACCAGGCTTCTCTTGCGGTGGGAAATACAGCGACTTTGTTTATGGGAGTCGCAGGAACTGTTATGATTGTCTTACTGTTGCTCGTGAAGCCGATCGTGGCGGTCATGTCCACACCGGCTGCGGCAGTATCCGGAACGATTACCTATCTGACGATATGCTTCATAGGAATTCCGTTTATTACGGCATACAATATTATCAGTTCGATTTTTCGCGGGCTGGGTGATTCCAAAAGCCCGATGTATTTTATTATCGTTGCCTGTGGGGCAAACATTTTGCTGGATTATCTGTTCATCGGAGGTCTGCATATGGGCGCAGCAGGCGCAGCACTGGGCACGACATTGTCACAGACCATCAGTGTTATCGTGGCATTGTATGCAATCCGAAAAAAGCAGAACGGAATCCGGTTGAAAAAAAGTGATTTTAAGCTGCACGGAACAACCATGGGACAGATTTTGCAAATTGGTATTCCGGTTGCATTGCAGGATGGATGCATCCAGATTGCATTTATTGTGATTACGATCATCGCAAACCGGAGAGGTCTCAACGAAGCGGCAGCAGTTGGAATTGTCGAAAAAATTATCGGAGTAGTGTTCCTTGTGCCGTCGACAATGCTGTCTACGGTTTCTGCAGTTTCTGCACAGAATATTGGAGCGGGCAAGCACGACCGGGCAACCGGAACGTTGCATTATGCGCTTTTGATTACGGTTGGATACGGTATTGTGGTGGCCATTGTGATGCAGTTTGTAAGTTACCATGTCGTTGGATTGTTTACAGATGATACCGTGGTTGTCCGTCTGGGAGACCAGTACCTGCGATCTTATATCTGGGATACGGTTTTTGCAGGAATCCATTTTAGTTTCAGTGGTTATTTTTGCGCATATGGTTTGTCTGCAATATCCTTTATACATAATGTATTGTCTATTTTGTGTGTGCGAATCCCCGGAGCATATCTGGCATCTGTTTATTATCCGAACACGTTGTATCCGATGGGACTTGCGGCACCGGGAGGTTCGCTGCTTTCTGTATTGATATGTGTGATCGCATTTGTGGTGATGAAAAAGAGGAGGCATGTCTGAAAAAAGGAGTTACATGTACTGCGCTATTTTTTGATGGTCGCAAAGGAGCAGAGTTTTACCAAAGCGGCAGAACAGTTAAATATTACGCAGCCAACGCTCTCCAGGCAGCTTGCAGCACTTGAAGATGAACTTGGGGCAAAATTGTTCAACCGGGGCGGACACAGCATTACGCTTACCAATGAGGGCTTACTTTTAAAAAGGCAGGCACTGGAAATCGTTGACTTAGAGGAAAAAATCATCAGTGAATTTAAAGGCAATACGGAGTCTGTAGAGGGAAAAATCACAATTGGATGCGGAGAATTTCTGGCAGTGGAAGCACTTGCGCAAATTTATCGAAGAAATAAATGCTTTTGAGGCATAAAACAACATACCATATGGGTATTAGACATAATTACATAAAGCGTCCTATAATGAATGTGTAAGATCGATTGGAAGGTCTTGCACATTTTTCTTTTGGAGATAAGAATTTTGTCTGTTTTACAGGAGGTAGCGAACATGAAAAAAAGACTGGTAGCATATTTCAGTGCGAGTGGAGTAACGAAAAAACAGCGCAGATTGTGGAAGGAAAACTGCTGAATCGAATGAGTAAGCAGGAAATCAGCGACTGGGTGAAAACTCTGTAAAGATTGTATAGAAACAGGATAGCAGTTAACAATTATAGGAAGAGGAGCGTAAGAAATTATGGCAAAGATTACATAGACGGCAGGAAGAAATGCTCTCGGTGAGATTCCGAAAAAATATAAATGCTTCATGGAGGATAAAATACGTTACTACAGGTTGGTTTCAAAAAATGAAAAAAATTAAAATTATGAAACAGGTATCTTGCATATTATTTGTAGATAATATAATATATATTTTGAAGCAGTTTCAAAATATGAAAATTTTTTAATTTTTGAAAGTGAACAATTATATGAAAATAATTACGAGAACAAAGTACCTTGATAGAATTGTAGAATTGAATGGGACTCCGGACATTAAAATAATTACAGGAATTAGGCGATCCGGTAAATCGAAACTGATGCAAGCCTATATAGAGTATTTAAAAGGTCATTTTGAAAATATTAATATCATTTTTATTGATTTTATGGATTTGGCATACGAAGAAATAAAAGAATACCATGCGTTGCATGCTTATGTGGAAAATCAGTATCAGGAGGGAAAGACCAACTACCTTTTTGTGGATGAAGTTCAAATGTGTCCAAAGTTTGAGTTTGCAATTAATAGTCTTTATTCGAAAGGAAAATATGATATTTATATAACAGGTTCCAATGCTTTTCTGCTTAGTGCAGATTTGGCAACTCTTTTTACTGGGCGCTACATTGAGATTCATGTTTTTCCATTCAGTTTTCAAGAATATTGTCAGTATTACGAAGATGTCAGTGACAAAGATAAACTCTTTGAAGATTATTCTATGAAAGGTGGTTTAGCTGGATCCTATGCTTACAAAACCGAAAAAGACAGAGTAAACTATATCAAAGAAGTCTATGAAACCATAGTTACAAGAGATCTGGTGCAGAAATATGCCTTGCCAGATACATTGGTTTTGCAGCGACTGAGTGAGTTCCTTATGGATAATATCAGTAATCTTACTTCTCCGAATAAGGTTAGTCAGCTGCTAACAGCAAACAATACCCAGACAAATCATGTGACGATTGGCAGATACATCAAGTATTTGTGTAATGCATTTTTATTCTATGATATTAAGCGATACGATATTCGAGGGAAAAAGTATTTGGAGAGTTCCGAAAAGTTTTACCTGTGCGATAGTGGTATACGATATGCAATTCTTGGAAACAGAAATATGGACTATGGAAGAGTCTATGAAAACATGGTGTGTATTGAATTATTGCGTCTTGGATTTGATGTTTATGTTGGAAAACTTTACAAAAAGGAAATTGATTTTGTTGCACAAAGAGGCAGTGAGAAAATTTATATTCAGGTGAGTGATAACATTTCAGGTGAGGAGACGTTTAAAAGGGAAGTTTCTCCATTACTTCAAATTCGGGATGCTTATCCCAAGATGGTGATTGCAAGAACGAAACATCCGACATACTGCTACGAAGGAATTGAAATTCATGATATAGCGGATTGGTTGTTGGAAGAAAAAGAAATATAATGATTTTCAAATGAGTAGCAAACGAGCGTAAATCCAGTTGTATAAGCAGCTGGATAATTGGAAATCTCCCCTATAATAAGGGCATGGATATTGATTTCATACATGGCAAGTAATTATACATTGTCACTGAACAGTTGTAGATTTCCTGATACAAAAAGACATTAATGAAATGCATGAATAATTGCAAATTGTTAACAAAGACGTTATAATAAAGCAACAAAATATTTTTTGATTCTTGCAGAAATCTGTTGATGAATGGAGGCAAACATCCGTATGGGAAAAATATATATAGCTTTATTATTTCTTATGCTGATAACGATGTTGATCTGTATAAAATATGCTCGAAAAGTAAGAAGTGATGTAGCAGCTTCTATTGTGAAATGTCTTTTTTTTGCAATTATTACGATTCTCAGCAATGGATTGTTTGCGGTTTCACGAAACATGACATTTTCTTATTTTATGCAGTCGCTTTATCTGTTTTCTTTTGATATGGTACTTATATACGTATTGCAGTATTCCCAGCAGTACACACAGGTATTTAGTGAAGTTTCACCATTTCGGACAGGATGTTTCGTGATTGCATATCTGGATGGAATCCAGCTGGTTTTAAATACGTTTTTTCATAATGTTTTTACTCTGAAAACAGTACGTTATATTGGAATTCAGATGAATCATATAGATATGAAAACTGCTTTTTATTATCTTCATTTTGTATTTGCTTTCTGTCTGGTGTTATGCATTATTGCGTCGTTTATAATAAAAATCATGCGGATTCCATGTTTTTACCGTAAGAAGTATCTTCCAATCCTTGCGGTAATGTGTGTGATCGTAGTAATTAATTTTGGATGTAGTGTATCGGAATTTCCGATTGATATGTCACTTCCGTTTTTGGTATGTGCTGCGATACTGATCTGTTATCTGACATTGTACCGTTCTCCGAGTGAGCTCATAGACAAAACGCTGTCCATTGTTGTAACGGATATGAATAATGCAGTGATTTGTTTTGACATTAATAATGAATGTGTGTATGCCAATGAGCGGGCGTTGAACATATTTCGTACTGTTTCAGGCTCGGAATCTACGCTGTCAGAGTATGTGTATGGATGGATAAAAGAACATGATATCGCTGACAGGAATTCCTTTGAATGGAGTGAACAGAAAAATATTGATAATGAGACCTATTATTTTGATATTGAATACACAAAATTATTTGATAAAAAGAACGAATACATAGGATTTTTCTTAAATCTTATTGATAACACGGAGAAGCATTCTGCATTTGAAAAGGAACGATATCTTGCAACACATGACAGCCTTACAGGGGTATATAATAAAAATTATTTTGCGGTAAAAGTGGCTGAAATATTAAAAGAGAATCCAGATGAAGAATGGTTGCTTCTTAGTTCGAACATCAAAGATTTTAAATTGATCAATGATCTTTTTGGATTGGAAAAAGGAAACGAAGTTTTGAAGATGGAAGCAGATCTGTTGAAAAAACAATGCGGGAAAGACATTGTCTATGGCAGAACCGGAGGGGACAAATTTGCGTTATGCATTCCAAAAGCAAGATTTAGCGAGCAGAAGCTTATGGATGCTATGCAGATAATGGGGCGTGCATTTAACAACGATCTGTATCATCTTCACATCTACGTTGGTGTTTATGAAATTACAGACAGAACGGAAGAAGTTTCCATCATGTGTGACAAAGCCAATCTTGCGATAAAGACACTCAATGAAAATTATGCCAAATCGATTGCCTATTACAGCGATACGATACTGAATAATACCATTAAAGAAAAGCAGCTTGTGGGTGACTTTGATAATGCGCTTGCGGAAAAGCAGTTCTGTATGTATCTACAGCCACAGACAACTTCCGAAGGCAAAGTGCTGGGGGCGGAGGCGCTTGTCCGGTGGCAACATCCAAAACGTGGGCTGATCTTTCCGGGTGACTTTATCGAAGTCTTTGAAAAAACAGGGTTAATCTACAGGCTTGACAAGTTTATATGGGAACTTGCGGTACAGAAACTTGCCGAGTGGCAGAAAAATGGTCGGGAGGATCTGTATATATCTGTTAATATTTCCACAAAAGATTTTTACTATATGGATGTATACAAGACAATTACAAATCTTGTAGAAGAATATGAAATTATTCCTTCGACATTGAAACTAGAGATTACGGAAACAGCAATTATGACTGGAACAGCCGATGAATTTGAAAGAATTGAAAAGTTTAGAGAATACGGTTTTCAGGTTGAAATTGATGATTTTGGAAGTGGTTATTCTTCGTTCAATACATTAAAAGATATGGATGTTGATGTATTGAAAATAGATATGGGATTTTTAAGGACAACCAGACCGGAACGTGTCGAAAAAAGCATGTCTATTATTAATACAATCATAGCACTTACCCGGACGCTTGGTCTTTCGGTTGTCACAGAGGGAGTTGAAACAAAGGAGCAGGTAGACAAACTGGCACAGATGGGATGCGGAGTCTATCAGGGATATTATTTCTCTAAACCGATTCCAGTAAGTCAGTTTGAGGAAACTTATATGTAAAAATGTACTTTGAATGGGACCGGAACCGCGGAGAGACTTATGCAGCAGAAAATCCGCAAAAGGCTGATCTATATAAATGGAGATATGAGAGGTAGAAATGCGTAATTTTATTATTAAACAATTTTATAAACAGCGGAATGATTTTGAAAAATCATGTGCAGAGCGGGAGCAAAAATATCCATTACCGGATGGGGTAAAATGCAAAGAAAATATTGCATATGCAGCAGAGGGCAAAGGACATCGTCTGGATGTATACCGCCCGGAATCTATGGAGGAAAAGGTTCTTCCTATTGTCATCAATGTGCATGGAGGCGGTCTGCTTCTTGGAAACAAAGAGTTTAACAGGTGCTTTTGTGCATTGCTCTGCAAAAAAAGTTTCCTCGTATATAGTATAGAATATCAGCTGGTACCGGACTGTAAGATTTTTGATCAGTTCCGGGATGTATTTACTGCGATGGATTTTGTAAAAGAACATGCAGCAGAAGACGGGGGCGATTTATCCCACGTATACATGGTGGGCGACAGTGGTGGAGCCTGTCTGATTACTTATACGAATGCAATACAGAATAACCAAAAAATTGCCAAAGCAGCAGGTGTCCGTCCGTCGAATCTGAAAGTGAATGCGCTCGGATTGATCAGTGGCATGTTTTATACTGCAAAATTTGACAAGATTGGCATGTTTCTTCCGAAGTATCTGTACGGGAAAAATTATAAGAAGACTCCATTTGGCAAATATGTGAATCCGGAAAATCCGGAACTGATCGAGGCACTTGCCCCGGCATGGCTTGTAACAAGTCACGATGATTATTTAAGAAGCTATACGATCCATTTCGAAAAAGCATTGGAGCGTGCGGGGAAAGAACATGAGCTGGTTGATTTCCCGAAAAATAAAAAACTTACACATGCATTCAGTGTGTTTGAACCATTTCTTCCAGAAAGCAGTGCAGTGATTGATATGCTTGTAAAATATTTGAGACAGTTTTGAGTTTGTGTTTACATCGAATTGTGATATGGAAATGTGGAATGTAAAAATGCCCGTTTTTTTAACGAAATCTGTCAGGTATTGTTAAGAATACCTGGTGGATTTTTTTTTTGCATTTTATAATAATGATATGAGGGTCAAAAGGTATTTTGCCCCTCATTTATGATTAATCAGATTACTACATGCTACGCATTCCCGTAATCTGACTCCACCTCGAAATCCGCTAATTTTCTGCGTTTCAGCAGTAAATTGCTACTTTCTCGGTGTAGTGTGGGTCACTAAGGTATACATCGAATTGCATGCAAGCATGCATCGATGGTACCTTTTGACCCTTTAATCATAATAATGTTAAAAATAAGAGAAAAGGTGGGAAATATATGAGAAGGTTATACATTGATAATATCCGGTGGATGACGGTAGTTTTGGTTGTGTTGTATCATGTGATCTATATGTTTAACGGAATTGAAACGTTTGGCGTGATCGGTCCTTTTTCCGGGGTGCAGTATCAGGATACATATCAGTATCTGGTCTATCCGTGGTTCATGCTTTTACTGTTTGTAGTATCCGGAATGAGTGCAAGATATGCGCTTGAACGGCAGACGCATGGAGCATTTCTGAAAAGCAGGACAAGAAAACTTTTAGTGCCATCCACACTTGGATTGCTGGTATTCTGGTGGATACTGGGATACTATAATATGCTTTTGAGTGGGGCATTGGATAGTTTGGCAAATGTTCCGAAACCGGTACTGTTCGTGATCATGGCAGCCAGTGGTATTGGACCGCTGTGGTATATCCAGATGCTGTGGGTGTTTTCTGTGATTCTAGTATGTGTACGAAAGATAGAAAAAGATAAGCTTTGGGCATTGGGTGGCAAAGCTACTGTGTCATTTGTAATTTTGCTTGCACTGGTTGTCTGGGGAGCTGCACAGATTTTGAACACTCCGATGATTGTGGTATATCGTTTTGGAATTTATGGATTGGGATTTTTCCTTGGATATTTTATCTTTTCGCATGATGAGATGATGAAGAGACTGGAAAAATGCTGGCTTTTATTGTTGGTATGTGCTTTGGCGCTTGCGCTTGCGTTTACAGTAATCTATTGGGGAAAGCCATATGCGGAACATTCCGTTTTGGACACACCTTTGTGTAATGTATTTGCATGGATTACGGTGCTCGCAGTGTTGGCTGTTATGAAAAAATGGGGAGATTTTTCCAATGCGTTTACGGAGTGGATGGGTAAAAAATCATGGGGATTGTATTTGTTTCATTATTTGTTTATTGCAATGGCATCATATTATCTGACCATGTATGCAAAAAATCTTCCGGTTCCTATGGTATACTTATGTGTAGCAGTTGCCGGTTTTGCTGGATCATATCTGGCACATGCAATCATCAGCCATATTCCGGTGCTGCGGTGGCTGATCTGTGGAATGGGAGGAAAGAAGAAGGATGTTTGCAGATAATTTAACCGAACTTCGAAAATTACATCATATGTCGCAGGATGAATTGGCGGAGCAGATCAATGTATCCCGGCAGACGTTATCCAAATATGAGACCGGAGAGTCGTTGCCGGATATTGAAAAATGCAAAAAGCTTGCGGATGTGTTTGGCGTTACAGTGGATGATCTGATCAGCTATGATAAAGAAGAATCACTTGGGCTGGGAGTGCCACCGAAGGGAAAGCATGTATTTGGCATGGTAAAAGTTGGTGATAAGGGGCAGATTGTGATCCCTGCCAAGGCGAGAAAAATCTTTGACATCAAACCGGGAGATAATTTGCTTGTACTTGGTGATGAAGGACAGGGAATTGCAATTATGAAGGAACAGGGATTGCTTGATATGTTAAAAGCAATTCGAAATTGACGTGGCAGGAGACAAATGATACACTTGTGTAGAACGAATGTTTAGAAAACGAAAAGGAGAAAAATTATGGACAACACAAACAATAAGACCGAAGTGTTCTGCGCAAGTTGTGGAGCAAAGATGCCGGTAGGAACAAAATTCTGTGTGGCATGTGGCAAGCCGGTTGGCGCACCAGCGGCACAAAATCCGAATATGGCACAGCAGCAGGCAGTATACGCACCGCAGGCAGCTCCGATGCCGAAGACAAAGTTCGGTATTACCGTTGGATTATTTGCGGCAGCAATCTATTTTGCAGCAATATTTGGAGGATATGTTCCGGTACTTCTGCTGGGAGGATATGCTTTGATCGCAGAGAAAGATGGGTGGCTTAAGCGTGTAGCAATTAAGGCAGTTGCTATTTTAATACTGTTTTCATTTGTAGTTACAGTAATTGGGTTGATTCCGGATGTTCTTTCATGGATTGCTTCCATGGTATATCTGTTTGATGGAATGTTCAGTTATGATAAGGTAAGTCAGGTGATTGATTTGATTACAAATCTGATTGACATTTTCAGAACCTGCTTATTCTTAGTATTAGGAGTAAATGCATTAAAGATGAAAGATGTATCTATTGGATTTATTGATAATCTGATTAACAGAAATCTGTAAAATATCAGTTCCCATACTCGGGTGTGAGTATGGGAACTTTTTCTTTACATCAATTGTAGAATCAATTGTAGAATCGATTATAAGATCGACATAAACCACTCTACGGTTTTCGGATCATAGGTGGTGTCTGGTAAACACCGTATCCGAGTTTTGGCATTTTGTCTGCATTAGCATAGATCGTCTGGAAGTTCTGAGGGGTGTCAAAATAGTAGGCACCAATGCTGCAACTCACCTTATGGGAATCCGACAGCAGACCGGAAATTTCTTTTTCAAATATATCAAATTTCCGAATCAGCTCCTGTTTTCTTATAGGATGATCAATCATAATGGAAAATTCATCACCACCCAGGCGACCGATTTTTCCATATTCTTTAAACTCCCGCAGTAATTTTTGGGCAATATTTGTTAATACATCATCTCCGGTTACATGTCCGAATGTATCATTAATCTGCTTGAAATAATCTACATCAATAAAGATAAAGCAGCATTGCGTACTAGCGGAAGTTTATAAAGACTCCACAAAAACTGTAACAGTAAAAAACATAACAGGGTTGCAAGTATATTGCTCAGATCCAGTATGAAATTTGATGAGCTTCCCAGATTTTGCTGTGGGAAAAACAATCCCATAACCGCATAGACTATGGCAGCGTGTACTGTAGGTGACAGTATGGAAACGATTGCGATTCCCAGACGTTTGTTGGAGAATAATCGTTTGACAAGTAAAAATGCCAATCCTACAAGAAGTCCGAAAATCGTTCGTGTTCCAACGCTTAAAAGCAGGCTTGCGGCAGGAGACGAACTCATGAATGGAGAAAATATCTGATCGGATGCCATTACATAGTAGGCGGTAGCTTTGTACATGCTTGCCACACCAAATAAAAAACCAAGAAATGCTCCTTTGTTACTTGCTATTGTTAGAGGTATTATGTCATGCTAAAATGAAATCGTCAAGGGAGACAGAAAGGAATTGGTATGCGAAACAGTATGGAAAATAGTATAGAAAATAGTATAGATTATGATGCCGTTGTGTTTGATATGGACGGTGTGATTTTTGATTCCGAGCGGGCTGTGATGCAGTGCTGGAAAGAGCTTGCAAAAAAATATAATATTCCGGATATTGAACAGGCGGTGCTTTCCTGTACGGGAACAACGATGAAACGGACAAGGGAGATTATGCTGGAAAACTACGGAGCCGATTTTCCGTATGATTCTTATGCGAAAGAGTCCTCTGTCATCTATCACAGCAGATATGATGGCGGCAGACTTCCAATGAAACCGGGCGTTGTGGAGCTGCTTACCTTTTTAAAAGAAGAAGGGAAAAAAATTGCACTGGCCTCTTCTACACGGAGACAGACGGTGACAAACCAGCTTAAGGATGCCGGAATTTTGGATTTTTTTGATCAGGTGATCTGCGGAGATATGGTGGAGCGCAGCAAACCGGCACCGGATATTTTCTTAAAAGCCTGCGAAGAACTCGGGGTGAAGCCGGAGCGTGCGTATGCCATCGAGGACTCCTACAACGGAATCCGCGCGGCATATGCGGGAAAACTGCATCCGATCATGGTGCCGGATCTGCTGCCGGAAACTGCGGAGATGCAGGAAAAAGCGGAAGTGGTGTTATCAAGTCTTTTAGAAGTGATTTCATATTTAAAAGGAGACCGCCATGGAGTATGAACACATTGTCCATTCGTTTGAACCGGTGTACGACAAAGATTCCGAAATCCTTATATTAGGAACTCTGCCGTCCGTCAAATCAAGAGAAAACAATTTTTATTACGGGCACAAACAGAACCGTTTCTGGAAAGTGCTTGCAACACTTTTAAAGGAGCCGGTCCCGGAGACAATTGAGGAGAAAAAAGCCATGCTGCTTGCCCACCGGATTGCCCTGTGGGATGTGATCCAAAGCTGTGACATCAAAGGCTCGAGCGACAGCAGTATTAAAAATGTACAGCCAACGGACATTGGCATGATTCTGGAAAAAACGAACGTGACACAGATTTATGCAAACGGAAACAAGGCAGGGCAGCTTTATAAAAGGTACCAGTTTTCGGTCACAGGAATTGAAGCGACAGTGCTTCCGTCCACAAGTCCCGCCAATGCCGCATGGTCGTTTGATCGGTTGTGTGAGGCGTGGCGTGTGATTTTGGAGTGATAATGGGTTGACAAAGCGGATGTCGTTTACATGGGACGTGCACTGCTTGCCGATCCGTATCTGCCACACATGCAGGATTGGACGCATAAAAGGTTTGATTTTAAGAAGTCATTTTCGTAAAAGAAGGTGGCTTCTTTTTTCGTGCAAACAAATGGCAGAATGACGGAGATATAAAGGAAAAAATTATAGAAAAATGAACAAATGACGAAAAAATAATAAAATTTTTAATGTGAATCAAAAAATATTCTATAGTTTATAAGATAAAAATCCCGTATACTAGCATTACAAACAAAACAAGAAGGGGGAAATTCTTATGAAAAAGAAAATTGTTGCAATTATGATGATGGCGGTACTTGCACTTTCAACCGCAGCATGCGGAGCCGATGGGGGAAACAACGGCGGTGGCACACAGGCAGGCAATACAGGGGGAGGCACTTCTACCTCAACTGTCGCAAACAAGGATAAACCTTTGGTATGGTTTAACCGTCAGCCGTCAAACAGTTCTACAGGAGAACTCGATATGACAGCACTCAATTTTAACAAAGATACTTATTATGTAGGGTTTGATGCAAATCAGGGTGCAGAACTTCAGGGTACCATGGTAAAAGATTACATCGAGAAAAATATTGACAAGATTGACCGTAACGGAGATGGCGTGATCGGCTATGTTTTAGCAATCGGTGATATCGGTCACAATGATTCCATTGCCCGTACAAGAGGTGTCAGAAAAGCACTTGGAACAGCAGTGGATAAAAACGGCGAGGCAGACAGTGCACCGGCAGGAACCAATACCGATGGAAAAGCATCACAGGTTCAGGACGGAAGCATTGAAGTAGGTGGAAAAACCTATGTGATCCGTGAACTTGCTTCCCAGGAAATGAAAAACTCAGCAGGTGCTACATGGGATGCAGCAACAGCCGGCAATGCGATTGGTACATGGTCATCTTCTTTCGGGGATTCCATTGATGTCGTTGTATCCAACAATGATGGAATGGGAATGTCAATGTTTAATGCATGGTCAAAGGATAACGGTGTACCGACATTCGGATATGATGCAAACAGCGATGCAGTTGCAGCAATTGCAGAAGGCTACGGTGGAACAATCAGCCAGCATGCAGACGTACAGGCATACCTGACACTGCGTGTTCTTAGAAATGCACTGGATGGTGTAGATGTTGACACGGGTATCGGAACTGCAGACGATGCAGGAAATGTATTAAGCAGTGACGTTTATGTATACAAAGAAGACGAGAGATCTTACTATTCCCTGAACGTGGCAGTAACCTCTGATAACTACAAAGATTTTTCAGATTCTACCGTTGTATGGGAACCGGTATCCAAGCAGTTAGATGCATCTGCCCATCCGACAAAGAAGGTATGGCTGAATATTTACAATGCTTCTGATAACTTCTTAAGTTCTACCTATCAGCCGCTGTTACAGAAGTATGATGACCTTTTAAATCTGGATGTTGAGTATATTGGCGGTGATGGACAGACAGAGTCTAATATCACAAACCGTCTGGGCAATCCGGGACAGTACGATGCTTTTGCCGTCAACATGGTGAAAACAGATAATGCAGCTTCTTACACAGCTCTTTTAAATCAGTAAAACAACTTAACTTCGGGGGGAGAAATGAGGTTCTCTCCCCGAAAACAAAAGGATAGGAGCGGATAGTATGGGGGATCAGAGCAAAGATATTATCTTATCGATACGTGGCATGAGTAAATCATTTGGCCGCAACAGAGTACTTGATCATATCAACCTTGATGTGAGAAAAGGAACAGTTATGGGACTTATGGGAGAAAATGGTGCCGGTAAGTCAACAATGATGAAATGTCTTTTTGGAACTTATCAGAAAGACGAAGGAACTATATACCTTGACGGAAAAGAAGTGAATTTTTCCGGCCCGAAGGATGCACTCGAAAATGGGATTGCAATGGTGCATCAGGAGTTAAACCAGTGCCTGGAGAGAAATGTTGTGGATAATCTCTTTCTTGGCAGATACCCGGTAAATGCCCTTGGGATGATCGATGAGGGAAGAATGAAAAATGAAGCCTCGGAATTATTCCGGAAACTGGGAATGACGGTGAATCTGGATCAGCCGATGAGAAATATGTCCGTTTCCCAGCGGCAGATGTGTGAAATTGCAAAGGCAATCTCATATAATTCGAAAGTAATCGTATTGGATGAGCCAACATCATCACTTACCGTACAGGAAGTTGATAAACTTTTTGATATGATGCGGATGCTTCGTGACCAGGGCATCTCTCTTATTTATATTTCCCATAAAATGGATGAAATATTTGAGATCTGTGATGATATTTCCGTACTCAGGGATGGAAATCTGGTCATGACAAAAAGTGCAAAAGAAACAAATATGAATGAACTGATTACCGCAATGGTAGGTCGTGTGCTGGAAAACCGTTTTCCACCGGTGGATAATCAGCCGAAAGATGTTATTTTATCAATCCAGCATTTGTCCACAAAATATGAGCCGTATTTACAGGATGTTACATTTGATGTCCGTGAGGGGGAGATTTTTGGCTTATATGGCCTTGTGGGAGCCGGACGGACAGAATTGCTGGAAACCATATTCGGTATCCGCACAAGAGCCGCAGGGCGTGTTTATCTGAACCATAAGCTTATGAATTTCAGTTGTGCAAAAGAGGCAATGGATTATGGATTCGCGCTTATTACGGAGGAACGGAAGGCTAATGGATTATTCATGAAAGGGAATCTTACATTTAATACAACCATTGCAAATCTTGATGCATATAAAAAAGGCGCGGCACTTTCAGAACCGAAAATGACAAAGGCTACCGCAAATGAAATTAAAGTCATGCATACCAAATGTCTGGGACCAAACGATATGATTTCAAGTCTTTCCGGAGGAAACCAGCAGAAGGTTATTTTTGGAAAGTGGCTCGAGCGTGGACCGAAGGTGTTTATGATGGATGAACCGACAAGAGGAATTGATGTCGGCGCAAAATATGAAATTTATGACCTGATCATACAGATGGCAAAACAGGGAAAGACCATTATCGTGGTTTCTTCTGAGATGCCGGAAATCCTTGGTATTACAAACCGGATCGGTGTCATGTCGAACGGACGGCTTGCGGGCATTGTCAATACAAAGGAAACGAATCAGGAAGAATTACTTCGCCTCAGCGCGAAATATTTATAGGCAGGGGGGACAGATATGGCAAATAGCAAGATTCTTACAGCGGAGCAGGAAAAAACACTGCGTCAGCCGATTGAGGAATATGTCGGAAAAATACAAAAAGAGATAGATGAACTCAGAAAAGATGGTACGGCAAAAGTCATTATGTACCAGAGCATGATCGAAAACGTAAAAAGAGATAAAACACTTTCCAAAGGGGAAAAAAATTCTGAGATTGCATCCTGCCAGAAGGAGCTTGAACAGGCAAAAGCGGTAGAGGCACAGAACAAAGACCAGATCGCAAAACTGATCGGGAAAGCAGAAAATTATCTCAAAAATAATTTTGACAAATATTATAATGCGGTTAAGGCAAGCTGTATAGCGGAAAAGGAACAGGCACTGCAGGAGCATCAGAAGAGACTTGAAAAGATTGAAAAGGAACACAAAGAAACTCTGGCAAAGACTTCCGCCCAGGCAGAGGTCAAAGAAGAAAATTATGTATATAAGAACCGTGTTTCCAATGAAAAGATCGAACTGGAAAAAGAGTATCAGAGGATCAAAGACCGGAAGCATGATGCGTACAGTTACAAGTATCATCTGATTGATCTGCTCCGGTTGTCCAAATTTACATTTGCAGAAAACCAGGCACAGAAATGGGAAAATTATAAGTATACATTTAACCGGAGAACATTCCTTTTACAGAATGGACTCTACATCGCGATCATTCTTATTTTTGTTGCGTTATGTATCATAGCTCAAGTAAAAAAAGGAACACCGCTTCTTACGTATAATAATATTTTAAATATTCTCCAGCAGGCATCGCCAAGAATGTTCTTGGCACTTGGAGTTGCAGGACTCATCCTTCTTACCGGAACGGATCTTTCCGTTGGACGAATGGTTGGTATGGGAATGACAACCGCAACCATTATCATGCATCAGGGTGTAAATACAGGTGGTGTGTTCGGACACATCTTTGATTTTACGAAAGTACCGACACCGGCAAGAGTCGTTCTTGCACTGGTAGCATGTATTGTATTATGTACGTTTTTTACAAGTATAGCCGGATTTTTTACAGCGAAATTCAAGATGCATCCGTTTATATCGACCATGGCAAACATGCTTGTCATTTTTGGACTGGTAACCTATGCGACAAAAGGTGTTTCCTTCGGAGCGATCGAGCCGACCATTCCGAATATGGTAATTCCAAAAGTCAATGGATTCCCGACCATCATTCTCTGGGCAGTTGCAGCAATTGTCATTGTATGGTTTATCTGGAACAAAACAACCTTTGGTAAAAATCTTTATGCAGTCGGAGGAAATCCGGAGGCAGCAGCTGTTTCAGGAATTTCTGTCTTTGCAGTAACACTTAGTGCATTTATTATGGCAGGTATCCTTTACGGATTTGGTTCCTGGCTTGAATGTACCCGAATGGTTGGATCCGGTTCCGCCGCTTATGGACAGGGCTGGGATATGGATGCCATTGCAGCCTGCGTTGTCGGTGGTGTATCATTTACCGGTGGTATTGGTAAGATTTCCGGTGTTGTTACCGGTGTATGTATCTTTACCGCATTAACTTACTCCCTTACCATACTGGGTATTGATACAAACCTCCAGTTCGTATTCTCAGGTATTATCATCCTTGTTGCAGTAACACTGGATTGTCTGAAATACGTTCAGAAAAAATAAAACATATACTCTCCTCTACAATGAAAAAGCAGGGATGCCGGTGATGCATGAAACATGCAGGGCATCTCTGTTTTATGTTGGAAAGGTTTTACTTTATCTGGATAAATTGCTATAATAAATAAAATACATGGGGGAAGAGGTATGTATACATTATTGCTGGTGGATGATGAAGAAGAAGTCATTGAAGCCATCGTTAAAAAAGTCAAATGGGAGGAACTCGGCTTTCAGGTTACCGGGCATGCAAACAACGGATTTAAAGCAATGGACATGCTTGAAGAAATGCAGCCGGATGTTGTTATGACGGACATCCGGATGCCGTATATGGACGGACTGGAATTGTGTGCGCATATAAAAGCAAAGTATCCGGCAACAAAAATTCTGCTTTTTACCGGATTTGATGATTTTGAATATGCAAAAGAAGCCGTGCATCTTGAAATCGAGGAATATATTTTAAAGCCGCTCAATGCTGTTGAAATAACAGAAGTGTTTAAGCGTCTGAAAGAGAAACTGGACTATGAGATCAGTGAAAAAAGAAATACGGATCTTTTGAAAAAATATTATGCGGATTCCCTTCCGATGCTGCAGGCGAATTTGTATACAACGCTTATTGAAGGACGTATTCCGGAAGAGGAGATGCCACATTATTTTAAGGATTACCAGATTGCTTTTACAGGCCCGTGGTATTGCTGCCTGATCATACACACATCGGCAAGTCAGGTTCCGGAGGGCATGGATATACGGCTGCTTTCGGTATCGGTAGACCGGCAGGCAGGGGAGAACCTCGGGGAAAAATGGAACGCGAAGCGTTTTCGCTATCTTGGGGATACCATTATGATTATGCAGTTAAAAAGTGAGGAAGAAATTTCAGAACTGACGGATGCCTGTGACCGTTTCTGTAAATATATCCATCATATTATGGGGGCAAAAGTAACCATAGGGATCGGTCAGGTATGTGGGCACATTGCAAAGATTGCAGCATCGTATCAAAGCGCCAGGGAAGCGGTTTCCTATCGTGTTTTATATGGAAGCAACCGAGCGATAAATTTAAAAGAGATTGTTCCACAGAGAAAAATCCAAAGGGATGCCGGAGAGAAAACAGAACTGTCCAATGTGTTCAAAAAGATCTGTCTTGGAGAAAATGAAGATATTGCAAATGCCATAGAAGTTTACATGCAGCATAATTTTCTTGACCTGAAATCATTGGAAAAATATCATGTGGCAGTTATGGAACTCATTGGCGAACTGTATCATTTTATGGTCAACAATGAAATGGATACCACAAAAATACCGGGAGGTATCAGTTCTTTGTATAATGAACTGTGTAATTTAGAACCGCAGGTTTTACAGAAGTGGCTATTAAAATTCTGCTGCATGCTGCATGATGACATGGCAGATGCCCGGTATCATTCCAAGAAATCCCTGATCGGGAGGGCAAAAGAATATGTGCATGACAATTATCAGCAGGAAGATTTAGGTCTTGACGATATCTGTAAAGAACTGGGCGTGTCAAATTCTTATTTTTCAAGCATGTTCAAAAAAGAAACAGGGAATTCTTTTGTCGGATACCTGACGGAATACCGTATGGATAAGGCGGCACGCATGCTTGTGGAAACCGCGGAAAAAAGTTATATGATTGCAAAGAGTGTGGGATATTCCGATCCAAATTACTTCAGTTATGTGTTTAAAAGACAGTTTGGGGTATCCCCTTCAAAATACAGGACAACATATGAAAAAAATGAAAAATAAACCGGGAGATATCCAGTCAACCATCATGGTTGCATTTTCCGTAATATCAACCTTAATTATGGTCTGTATGGGCATGATGGTATATTGGAGATTTTCGGGGATCACACAGCAGAATATTGTGGATAATAACCGAAAGATTATGGATCAGACGGTGGATTCCATAGAAAATTATCTTGTGAATATGAGGCAGGTATCGGATGCCGCATATTATGATGTTATAAAGGAAAACGATATCCGGGAACAGAACGAATCCATCCACAAAGGGTTAAATCTTTTATATGAGGCAAATAAAGAGAACTTAAGGAGCATTGCTATATATAATGGATACGGAAGCCTTATGGCAGCAGAGCCGGTTGTTGCCCAGAAAGAAGAACCGGATGTGACCAGACAGGGATGGTTTATGCAGGCAAAAACACGTATGGAGAATATCCATTTTTCCACACCCCATGTCCAGAATTTATTTGATGACGGTACCTGTCGGTATTACTGGGTGATTTCTTCCAGCCGTGTCGTGGAACTTACGAATGGGACAGATACACAGTTGGGAGTGCTGCTTGTGGATATGGACTATTCCGGGATTTCACGTATGATGGAACGGATCAATACGTCAGGAAAAGGACAGTATTTTTATCTGTGTGATGGTGAGGGAAATATGATTTATCATCCGCATCAGGCAAGAATTGACAATGGCATGGATACAGAAAGCAGCGTAAAGGCAGCTTCGTCCAAAGAAAAAATTTACGATGAATATTTGGGGAAAAACCACAGAAAAGTTATGGTGGGTGCAATCAGTTATACAGGATGGCGCCTGGTCTGTGTTATGCCGTATGAAATATTCACAAATAAGATGGCCGATGTAAAGCAGTTTGTCCTGCTTATTTTACTGCTTATGGCAATGATGCTTGTATTTGTAAACCGCATCATTTCCGTGCGGATATCGCGGCCGATTATGAAACTGGATCACTCGGTGCGTGAATATCAGGAAGGAAAAGAAGAAAAGATTGCAATCGGAGGCTCAACAGAGATCCGGCATCTGGGACAATCCATTCAGGAATCCTACCGGCAGAATTCCGAACTGATGAAAAAAGTCATATGGGAACAGAACGAAAGAAGAAAAAGCGAATTTGATGTGCTGCAAAGCCAGATCAACCCGCATTTTTTATACAATACATTAGACTCCATCACCTGGATGATAGAGAGCGGTAAAAATGAGGAAGCTGCCTTTATGATCACGCAGCTGGCAAAGCTTTTCCGGATCAGCCTTTCAAAAGGACATACGGTTATCCGCATAAGGGATGAACTGCAGCACGCGCAAAGTTATGTTAATATACAAAAAGTGCGGTATAAAAACAAGTTTGAAGTTGTATTTGATATCCGTCCGGATATTCTGGATGATTGTATCGTGAAACTTGTGCTGCAGCCGATCCTTGAAAATGCGATCAATTACGGCGTAAGGGAGATGGATGACTGCGGAAAAATCCTCATTCGCGGATGGAAAGAACAAGAAAATATCTTTATGCAGGTATCGGATAACGGAATGGGGATTCCGGAAGAGGAGATTGACCTGTTATTAAAGGATACAAACCGTGTACATAAAAAAGGCTCCGGAGTCGGGCTTGTAAATGTAAATAACCGGCTCCGGTTATTGTTTGGAGAACCATACGGACTTCAGATAGAAAGTGAACTGGATGAGGGAACGACAGTGACAGTTATCATCCCTGAGATTGTTTACAGTGAGGAAAACTGCAGGAAATTTGAGGAACACCATATGCCGGAGGATTCTTAAAATGAAACATGGGAAAAAATCATTTCTGATAATAGAGGCAGTACTGGGAATTCTCGTGATTCTGGTTCTCGGCTTTATCATCTATAAGCAAAACGGCCATGAACCGGCAACAATCGCGGTGATCATACCGGATGTGGATGAGAGCGAGTGGTCAGCGTTTAAATACGGACTGAAAATGGCAGCACGGGAATATGATGCAGATGTTGTGATCATCAGTAAGGACAATATGGAAACCGCCAATGATGAGATTGAGATTATGAATCAGGAAATTGTAAAAGGAGCAGATGCGGTGATCGTAAAACCGATTGCAAACCGGGATGGGCAGCAAAAGCTAAAACAGCTGGAAAAAAGTGTTCCTATAATGGCCGTGGGAGATACATTTACCGAAGAACTGTCCGGATTGCATACAATAGAACCTGATCATTACCATATGGGTGCGGATCTTGCCCAAAAGCTTCTGGAAAATTACCGTGGAAATCTGATCGGGAAGAAGATTGGGATCTATTCGCAGCATGCCACTTCAGAAGCAGTGATAAAAAGAATGAAGGGGATTTGTGATACATTAAAGGGGAGTGGCGCAGAAATTTTATGGTCTGTATCAAAAGAAAATGATTCGAAAGAGAAAATCAATTTACAGACACAAAGAAGAGTGGATATCGTGATGGCTTTGGATAATGCAAGCTTTGTGGAAGCCGGGGAGGCGGCAAAGGATAATGACCTGTATGGGGCGGTACTCTATGGAATTGGAAATTCAACGGAGGCAGTTTATTATCTGGATGCAGGATGGGCACAATGTCTGGTTGCTCCGGATGAGTTTGACGCAGGCTATGAAAGTGTTGCAGAACTTATTAAAAAACGACGTAATTTTTTCTATAAAATGAAAGACCGGCAGATTACATATACCGTTCTCACACGGGAGAATCTTTTTTCGAAGGAGAACCGGAATCTGCTGTTCACAATCAGCCGGTAAAATCAGGGGTTATCATGGATAAAAGAAAAATAAAAAACACTATGGCATTATTTGGTCTGATGGGAATTCTTTTGTATGGTGCATGTGGAAGCGAAAAAAAGGAAATACCGAAACAGATTTATATTGGTGTCGCATGTTATGACCAGAGAGATACCTTTCTGGGGGAACTTCTGGAAACTTTTAAAAGGGAATGCCGGACACTGGAAAAAAAGGGATATGATATCAGTCTGACCATCATGGATGCAGCAAATTCGCAGAGAACGCAGGATGATCAGGTGCAGGAAATGATCGACAATGGCTGTGATATTTTGTGCGTCAATCTGGCAGACCGGACGGACCCGTCGCAGATTATTACAGCCGCACAGGAGCACGATATTCCCCTTATATTTTTTAATCGGGAACCTGTGGAAGAAGATCTGATGCAGTGGGATCAGTTATATTATGTCGGAGCAAAAGCAAAACAGTCCGGACAGATGCAGGGACAGCTTGCAGCGGATTATATCAAGGAACATCCGGATGTGGACCGTAATCATGATGGAAAGATCCAGTATGTGATTCTTGAGGGGGAAATGGGGCATCAGGATGCCATTATTAGAACGGAAAGCGTTGCGGAGAGCCTGAAAGAACAGGGGATTGCACTGGAAAAACTGAGTTATCAGATTGCAAACTGGAACCGTGTGCAGGCACAGAACCGTATGATGCAGCTGATCGGACAATATAACAACCGGATAGAAGTTGTTCTTGCCAATAATGATGCAATGGCACTCGGTGCTATGGATGCTTATGAAAAGCTCGGGTATACGGAAACAAACCGGCCGGTATTTTTTGGAATAGATGGGACAAAAGAAGGGCTTGAAGCGGTAAAAGACGGAACACTTGCAGCAACCGTATATAATGATAAAGAAGGGCAGGCAGCAGCAATGGCAAACCTTGCATTTTCGATTGCTACAGAGGATGAAAATAATCCAAATCCGTTTAAAAATTATAAATATATATATTGCGCATATCAGAAAGTTACAAAAGAAAATGTGCAGACATTTCTGGAGAAAGAAGAATAAGGTACGCGGTCCAAAAAAAGGAGAAACAGACATGAATAACTGGGAAAGAATGAAAGCCGGCAGACTCTACAATGCCGACAGCAAAGATCTGGAAAAATATCATTCGTTTGGGATGGAAACCTGTGATAAATTCAACCGCACACCGCTGTGGATGCATAAAAGAAAGCAGCGTCTTCTGGAAAAAATGATTCCGTCCGCAAAGGATGGCGGGGCATCGATTTTTGCACCGTTTTACTGTGAATACGGTGTCAATATCCACTTTGGAAAAGGCTGTTTTGTCAACTATAAATGCACATTTCTGGACTGTGCACCGATTACGCTGGAAGACGGTGTGTGGGTAGGCGCAAATGTGACGATTGCGACACCGTGCCATCCGTTCCTCTCCGATGAGCGTCTGCCACAGCAGTATCCGGACGGTTTCCATGACCTTGAGTATGCAAAGCCGGTCCACATCGGAAGCGGAAGCTGGATCTGTTCGAGCGCGACGATCTGTGGCGGAGTGACCATCGGGAAAAACTGTATCGTTGCGGCTGGAGCGGTCGTAAACCGTGATGTGCCGGATGACTGCATCGTGGCGGGGGTTCCTGCAAAGGTACTGCGGAAACTGGATGAGCAGGACCGGATACATGTGTGGGATACCTATATGAAAAATGAAGTGCCGTTGTCGGAACGGGAAAGACTGTGTGGTAAGTTTATTTAATGATGTGTTTCAGAAGCCATTTTCGCAGGAGAGAATGGCTTCTTTTTCTGAAAATGAAAGGGTGAAATCATGAGAAAAGCATACTATCACCTTCCGGGCTTGTTTGAATTTTATGAACTGTATCGTGTATTTCTTCCAATTTACCGGGAGCACAGAGAATACTTTTATGACTGGTGTGAAATTGGTTCCATTTACGGAGCTCCGGCAGATTGTATATGGGGCGGAGGCCGTGCCGGATTCGGGGAGGATGATCCAGAGGAAGTTCTGGCGCTGATGCAGGAATATGGAATATCCGCGCGGCTGACATTCAGTAACTCTCTTTTAAAAGAGGAGCATCTTTCTGACCGGAAATGCAATGCGCTCTGCGCGTTATTTGAAGAAAGTAAAGGAACGCAAAACGGCGTCATTGTCTATTCGGACCTGCTGCTGGAATATTTGAAAAAGACCTATCCACATCTTTATTTTGTCTCTTCCACCACAAAAGTTCTGACAGATTTTGAGCAGCTAATACATGAAATCCGACGGGAGGATTTCCGTTATGTCGTGCCTGATTTTCGCTTAAATAAAGCCTTTGATCGATGGGAGACATTGTCTCAGACAGAGAAAGATAAGGTGGAGTTTTTGTGTAACGAATGTTGCTGGTTTGGGTGTACGGACCGGAAAGCCTGCTATGAAACCGTCAGTCGTAAAAACCTTGGAGAAAACAAGGAGCATCATTGCGCTGCTCCAAATTCTGATCAGGGCTATCGTTTTTCAAAAGCAATGAAAAATCCGGGATTTATCGGTATTGATGCAATCCAAAATGTATATCTGCCAATGGGCTTTTCCAATTTCAAAATCGAAGGGCGTGGGCTTGGCAGTGCGTTGATTCTGGAATTTCTGCTTTATTACATGACAAAACCACAGTACCAGCTGTATGTCCGGGAAGAAATTTATCTGGATAATATGCTGGATCTGTTTTAAGGAACCGTTAAGGTTTTTTAAGAAAAGAAAAATTTTTTTCGTGTGCGGAGTGTGATATTGTGAAAACAGTAAAGAACATAGAAAGGGAAAAACAATGTTAGAAGTATCACATGTAACAAAACGTTACCGTAAAGTCTGTGCAAATGATGACATCAATCTGACTATCCCGGACGGGGAGATCGGTGTACTGCTTGGACCAAACGGTGCGGGAAAAAGCACGATTATCAAATGTATCATGGGATTTCTCAAATATGAGGGACAGATTCGCGTAAATGGTTTGAACAATAAATCCGTTGAGGCAAAGAAAATTATGGGATATGTACCGGAAATCCCGTCGCTTTATCCGAATCTGACTGTGGATGAGCACCTCGAATTTATTGCGCGTGCCTATAAATTAAAGGATTATAAGGAAGAGAAAGAAGCACTGCTGCAGAGGTTTGATCTGGCAGATAAAAAGAAAAAGTTCGGTGATGAGCTGTCAAAAGGAATGCAACAGAAGCTGTCAATCTGTTGTGGACTGCTTCCGCGTCCGAAGCTGATATTGTTTGATGAACCAATGATTGGTCTTGATCCGCATGCAATCAAAGAATTAAAGCTGCTGTTCCAGGAATTGCGTGAACGCGGCTGTATGGTGCTGGTCAGTACGCATATGATCGACAGTATCGAAGAACTCTGGGATACCACTTATATTATGAAACAGGGAAAGATTGCCGCAGTTGTCGAGCGTCAGAATTTACAGGGCAGCGATAAGAGTCTGGAAGATATTTTCTTTGAGATCACAGAAGGTGCGGATGCGGAGAGTGAGGTGTAAGGTATGAAATTATGGGGTTATTATGCACTGCATACCTTTGTAAACACCATAAAAAAGATGTTTCGCAGTACCTTTTTGGTGATCTTTCTGGCAATTATCGGATTTGGTGTGATCTTTGGTCTGGTCGGTGGAATCGCAGGTTCCGTGATGGATCATCAGCAGGCGGCAGAACAAGCCTCGGAGATGCAGGAATCGGAAGATGTGGAGGAAGAAGATACGGAAGAGACCGATCAACCGATGAGCCCGCAGGATATTGCCCTTGTAAAGACACATGTTGAAAGTGTAGTGATATTGCTGTTTCTTGTTATCCTGTTGTGGGGAATGTACACAGGATCCAAAAACGGAACCGAAATTTTTCAGATGGCAGATGTGAACCTTTTGTTTACTGCACCACTCAAACCGCAGTCGGTGCTCATGTTTCGTTTGAGCTTTCAGATGATTGCGACGGTATTTGCTTCTGTGTATCTGGTTTTCCAAATCCCGAATCTAGTGCTTAATATGGGACTTGGTGTTTCTGCAATTGTTGCAATCTTTGTGGGATGGATCCTGCTTCTTGTGTTCCAGAGACTGATGGTCGTGCTTACTTACACGGTCTGCTCCACGCATGAGAAACTGAAAAAGTATGTGATTCCATTTATTTTGGTGGTTGTTCTTGCGGTAGCTGGTGTGCTTGCAGCAGTATATTTTTCAACAGGAGATATTCTTGAGACGGAAAATATGACGTTATCTGCGCACTGGAGCCGTATGATTCCGGTGCTGGGCTGGTACAAAGGCATGATTATGTGTGCGGTCAACGGAGAAGTGGTGCCGTTTCTGATCTATCTGGTACTGATGTTGGCGAGCGTGGTTGTATTTATCGTTGCAATCTGGCAGATTCCGGCAGACTTTTATGAGGATGCACTTTCGGAGGCAAGTAAGCGTGCGCAGATGCTGGATGCGGCAAAAGAAGGACGTGTCGTAAATACAAAGAAACGTTCCGGACGTATCCAGAGAGAAGGCGCGTTCGGAGGTTCCGGGGCTTCGGTCTTTTTTACCAAGGAAGTATACAGCAGACGCAGGATGGCGAAATTTGGTCTGGTGACCAATACGATGCTGTTCTATTTTGCAGTTATTGTCTGTGTGGCTGCATTTACGATAAAAGTGGTAGAGAGTCATAGCTTTTTTTCTGTCGGATGTGTATTGCTTCTGGTGATGTTTTTCCGCAATATGGGGAATCCAATCGCACAGGAAACGGCGCGCAACTGGCTGTTTTTAGTGCCGGAGAATCCGTATAAAAAAGTATGGTTCAGCGTTCTTGCCGGAGTATATGGGACGACTGTCGATCTGATTCCGGGAATGATTGCAGCGACAGTGATTATGGGGGAACAGCCTGGCATCATGATCTTGTGGTACCTGACATTTCTTATTGTAGATTTCCTGTATTCACAGGTGGGACTTTTGATGGAAGCACTGATTCCAGTCACTTCGATGGATGTGGTAAAAAGCATGATTCAGATGATCCTGCGGTGTCTGATTCTGGTGGTCCTTTCGGTTCTTGTGATGATTGGTTATTTTGCATGGGGAATTGCAGGCGCTTTGATTTTGACCTGCATTGCATCCGCAGGAATCGGAGGAGCAATCTTCTGGGTTTATCCGTGGATGCTCCACCGTGGAAAATAGGTGCTGAAATGATTACTATTAAAAAATAAAATGATATGAGGGTCAAAAGGTATACATCGAATTGCATGCAAGCATGCATCGATGATACCTTTTGACCTTTTAATCATAAAATGGAGCAATAACATATAGCAGATGGTTCCTCCCGCAATTGAGAGGAGCATCTGCCTTTTCCATATATGGAGAACTGCGGCTTTTAGTGTTTTGCGTCTCATACTGTTACCTGTTTTCAAAACATAGTGAACTATCAAAAAAATTTATGAAAAACCAGTTCTGCACTGATCTGTATATGAAAGTTGGGTAGAAGAAGTCTGCAAAGCATGCGGTGTGTAAGAATATAGGAGTAGGGGATATTTAAAGGAGCGTAGGCATTTTTGTGTGGCAGGATGAACAGAAACGGGGACTTCAATAGAATGGGGGCCCCATATTTTATTTGACAGTTTTTGATTGTCTGTTATAATTAGTTCAAAAATGAACAATTCAAAAATGATGTAAAACAAATACGCAGGTGTTCATTGAGAGAATGATAGTAAAAAATGATAAAGTAGAGGAGGCTGACAAATGAAAATGGGATTTGAATTTGCCCGGAAAATATCGCTGGCATATAATAAGACATGCAAAGAATTGTGCCACGAATTGAATCTGCCACAGACTGCATTGGATATTCTGATGTTTCTGGCGAACAATCCGCAGTACAGGACAGCAAGAGATATTGTTGAAGTGCGGAAAATTAAAGCAAATCTGGTATCGGTGCATGTTGACCGGCTGGTAAAAGAAGGGTATCTGGAGAGAAGGTCGGTAGAAGGTGACCGGAGAAAAACAGAGCTGATTTGTACACAAAAAGCGCAACCGGTCATCGAAAAAGGACAGAAGCTGCAGGCGGATTTTAGGGCACAGATGTTTTTTGGAATGGATGCGGATGTGCAACGGCAGCTGGAAGAAATCACGGAAAAGATCGAACAGAATCTGGATGAAATACTAAAAGAGGAGGCACAGTAAAATGAAACTATTACTTACAATTATTGTAACATTTTTTGCAGGAATGGGAGCTGGACTTGGAACAGGCTTTGCAGGCATGAGTGCGGCAGCAGTAATCAGTCCGATGCTCATTACATTTCTTGGAATGGAGCCGTACATGGCAGTTGGAATTGCACTGTCTTCCGATGTGCTTGCCAGTGCGGTGTCCGCATATACCTATGGGAAAAATAAGAATCTTGATGTGAGAAACGGTCTGATCATGATGGTGAGTGTTCTTGTGTTTACTGTAGTCGGAAGCTACGTCTCAAGTCTTGTGCCATCTACCACGATGGGAAATTTCTCTGTCTTTATGACATTCCTGCTCGGTATTAAATTTATTGTCCGTCCGGTCATGACCACGAAGGAAGCTATGCAGGGAGTATCTGCAAAAAAGCGTGCTATACAGTCGGTGGTAAGTGGTGTCTGTATTGGATTTATCTGCGGATTTGTCGGCGCAGGTGGTGGCATGATGATGCTTCTTATCCTGACATCGGTACTTGGTTATGAACTGAAGACAGCAGTCGGAACCAGCGTTTTTATTATGACGTTTACAGCATTTACCGGTGCAGCATCACATTTCGCAATAGGCGGGAAACCGGACTGGCTGGTATTAGGTCTGTGTGTGCTTTTTACACTTCTCTGGGCGCGGATTGCGGCAGTATTTGCAAATAAAGCAACACCAAAGACGCTGAACCGTGCAACGGGTGTGATCCTTGTTATTCTTGGCATTGTTGTGTTTTTATTTTCAATTTTGAAATAGAAATTGTGGGGAAAAGACAAAAGAAAACGATAGCATAAAGAAGGCTTCGAAATCAAAGAATGCCTGATTATCCCATCCACTTCCATATTTTTCCCATATAGCAGAATTGTCATCGGTTGCAGAGATCGCAGAACTGTGCGGCTATCATAATACGGAACATTTTATCCGGCAGTTCAAAAAAGTATGCATACGACACCGGGAAAGTATAGAAAAAATTATCAATTATAGTGAAATATTAATGTGCAGGCCTTTTCCGTTTACCTGGGAAACAATGTCATCGCGGATGGCATTGTTGAATTTGCCACAAATGGAATAGGCTTTTTTGGAATATTCCTGATCCGGTGAGAAGATTTTGCGTACTTTGGAATTGTTGGCAGTCTTGAGAAGATCTTCGTTGACTGTCAGTTTTCCGGAACGCTCGACTGTGATACCAATATCGGACAGTTCGCTGGCATACTTATTCGTCAGGGCTTTTAACTGCTTTACATAGCGCTTGGTGTCATGGCTGCTTGTTGTCTTGGAAGAATCGATGGCATTGTTGTATGTGGTCACGAATGCTTCGATGGAAGAACGGGTAGTATCACTGACATCTTCATCTTTTTCATCAGTCTCGGAGCCGTAATCATTGTTTAGAAGACGCTTGGATGCGCGTGTCAACGCACGACTGTCCTCAAAAGAAAGTTCAATTTTGGTATAGTCATTACGCCCACTCGACTTGATGACGTTTCGATTATTTGCATAAAAATTGCGCATAAAGTAATTGGATGACAGGCTGAGACCTGATGATATCTTTGCCATAATTTTCCTCCTATAAGCCAAACTTTATATAATTTATATCGGCATTTTCCTTTACTTCTTTATAGAAAAGAAGTAATATTTAGATAAGAAATTTTGAATACAGTAAGTAGCGATGATGACATAGGAGGAAATATGAAACAAACAACATTTGGAAAGACAGCAGAGGGGACAGAAGCGTCTTTGTATACCATCTGCAATTCGAAAGGAATGCGTGCGCTGGTCACAAATTATGGTGCAACACTGGTATCTGTATTTGTGAAAAATAAAAATGGGGAAGATACAGATGTTGTTCTTGGATATGACGATGTGGCAGATTATCAGAAGAACACCTGCTATTTTGGCGCAATTGTAGGCCGCAGTTGTAATCGTATCGCAAATGCAAAATTTACGATTAATGGTGTGGAGTATCAGTTGGAAGCAAATGATAATGAGAACAGTCTTCACAGTGGTTCCAATGGAACTTCGGAGCGTTTCTGGGAAGTAATCTCCTGCACAGATCAGGCAGTTACGTTACAGATTGAAGATGCGGATCTTCAACAGGGTTATCCGGGCAATGCAGTCATTCAGGTTACTTATGAAGTGACCGAAGACAATGGCCTGGCAATCACTTATCATGCAAAAGCGGATAAAGATACCGTGTTTAATTTTACCAATCATGCATATATTAATTTAAATGGGCATGCGTCCGGTTCGGTGCTGGATCAGACTGTACAGATTAAGGCATCTCATTTCACACCGGTAAAGGATGGAAAAGCAATTCCGACTGGAGAACTGGCGGATGTGGAAGGTACGCCGTTTGATTTCCGTGTGGCAAAGCCAATCGGGCAGGATATCCATGCAGATAATGAACAGTTGAAATTTGGTAGCGGATACGATCACAATTTTGCATTGGATCGCACAGGGGACGAAGTAGAAAAAGTTGCTACCGCTTATGCACCGGAGTCCGGCATCCAGCTGGAGGTTTATACGGACTGTCCGGGTATCCAGCTTTACAGTGCGAACTTTATTCAGGGACAAAAAGGAAAAGGTGGCGTTGTATACAAGGATTGGGAAGCATTTTGTTTAGAGACACAGTATTTTCCAAATTCTATCAATGAACCGAATTTCAAGTCTCCGATTACCAAGGCCGGAAAGGACTATGCATCCAAAACAATCTATAAGTTTTCGCTTGCATAAAAACACAAAAGAAAAAACAAGGGGCTAATCAGGTTACAGTGATTAGCCTTTTGCTTGTCATAAATTACTACATCACATAAGGAGGACTCTATGAAAATCGTATTTTTGGATGCAAAAACAATCGGAGATGACATTGATCTTTCAGGATACGAAGCTTTGGGAGAAGTGGTAAAGTATGGCTTTTCAACAGCGGAAGAAGCTGCGGAGAGGACAAAGGATGCGGATGTTCTCATTATTAATAAAGTGGAAATCAATGAAAAATCGATTGGAGCGGCAGAGCATCTTAAGCTAGTCTGTGTGACTGCAACAGGAACAAACAATCTGGACAAAGAATATCTTGCAAAACGTGGCATCGCATGGCGAAATGTGGCGGGATATTCCACAGAATCGGTTGCACAGCATACATTTGCATTATTATTCTATTTATTGGAGAAACTACGTTATTATGATGACTATGTTAAGACCGAGAAATATGTGGGAGATGTGACATTCACGCATTTTGCCAAAAGATTTCATCAGTTAAGTGGAATGACATATGGCATTATCGGATTTGGCAATATTGGAAGAAGAGTAGCAGACATAGCAAAATTGTTTGGTTGTCATGTAATCTATTATTCGACATCCGGGAAAAATTCACAGGCGGGATACGAGAGAGTTGGGTTTGATGAATTGTTGACGCAGTCGGATATTGTATCTATTCATGCGCCACTGGATGAGAATACCAGAGGGCTGATGAATAAAGAGGCTTTTGCAAAGATGAAATCATCAGCGATTCTTCTGAATCTTGGAAGAGGTCCAATTATAAATGAAGCGGATCTGGCAGATGCGCTGGAGCAAGGACAGATTGCAGCAGCAGGTCTTGATGTGCTTTCCGTGGAACCGATGCAGGAGAACAATCCGCTGCGCCAGATCAAGGACAGTGAGAAGCTTCTTATTACGCCACACATTGCATGGGCGAGTGTGGAGGCACGTACGCGACTGATGGAAATTATTCTGGGACAGATTAAGGATTTTTTCCAGAAAGAGCAGAAAATGAATAGAGAAAAACCTTAGCTTCTTGGTTGACATTGTGAAATCCCGTGATATAATACATGTAGTATTGAAAACTACATCTCGGGTTGATGAAAAATATATATAGCATAGACAAAAAGGCTGAAATGTATATTAAGGGTATACAGGATTTTGGAATTGCATATTTTCTTTCGACAAAAAATCCAATATACTTCCAATAGAGTAGAAAGAGAGAAAAAGGAGGAGCATAAGGATGGCAAGTTTAAAAGACGCGGCAGAAAGACAGGCATTTTCACTTGCGATTGATGCGGCATTGAAAAGTCTTAATAAAGATAGAGAGAAGGCTTTACTGAACATTGTGAATTTGGTTCAGAAATTCATGGGAGATAACTTCAGACCGGAGTCTTATGAAGGCGCGAAGAAGATGATTATGAACCCGGATCACAAGTGGATGCGTTATGTGAACCGTCTTCTTGACGAGACAGATCCGCATGTCGCAAAGATGACAGCATTAAACCTTGGCTATCAGGCTGCTTTTGCTGGAACAAAGAAAATTCGTAAGATGCGTGAGATTGAGCAGTGTAATATTCCATGGCTGATTCTCATGGACCCTACCAGTGCATGTAATCTGCATTGTACCGGATGCTGGGCAGCAGAATACGGACATAAATTAAACCTTTCATACGATGAATTGGATAGCATTATTACACAGGGTAAAGAACTTGGTGTATATTTTTATATGATGACTGGTGGAGAACCACTGGTGCGTAAAGCAGATATTATCAAATTATGTGAAAAGCATAACGATTGTGCGTTCCATTGCTATACAAACGGAACACTGGTAGATCAGGCTTTTTGTGATGAAATGAAACGTGTTGGCAATTTATCCCTTTCCATTTCCCTGGAAGGATTTGAGGATGCCAATGATTTCCGTCGTGGTGAAGGTGTATACGATAAGGTCATTCATGCGATGGATCTTCTTCATGAGAATGGATTGATCTTCGGAAACAGTGTATGTTATACAAGTAAGAATATGGATGCCGTTACAAGTGATGAGTTCTTTGATCTTCTGATCGAGCATGGTAGCCGTTTCGCATGGTATTTCCATCTCATGCCGGTTGGAATGAATGCATCACCGGAATTGATGCCTACCAAAAAACAGAGAGAATATATTTATCACAGAATCCGTGAGGTTCGTGCGATGGAAGGTGGCAAAGAAATTTTCGTTATGGACTTCCAAAACGATGGTGAGTTCGTTGGCGGATGCATTGCCGGTGGACGTAACTATTGTCATATTAACCCGAAGGGCGATGTGGAGCCTTGTGTATTTATTCATTACTCAGGTGCGAACATCCGTGAAAAATCTTTGTTGGAGTGCTTAAAGCAGCCACTGTTTATGGCATACAGAGACAATCAGCCATTTAATGACAATATGCTTCGCCCATGTCCAATGCTTGAAAATCCGGAGATTCTTCAGAGAATGGTACATGAGACCGGCGCACACTCTACGGATGTAGAAGAGGCAGAGCCGGTAGAACATCTCTGTGGAAAGTGTCTCGAGTATGCAAAAGAGTGGAAAGGTACTGCCAATAAACTCTGGGCAGAACATCCATATCAGCAGAAAGGATACACAAACTTCAAAAAGAAGTAACACAGAAAAAGTTCACACAAAATTAAGATTTTCACCCAGAATTCCCGGTTTACATGCCGGGAATTTTGTTGTATGGTAATGGCATGAAGATAGAATTTAAAGTAAAATTGGAATATGAAAAAAAGAATAATATTCGTGCAGCGATAGCCATTATACTGGCTATCGTTATGTATGTTACCATCGGATTTCACATCGGCGTACTTGTCGCCTATGGACTTCTCTACTATCTGATCAAAAGTCTCAAAATTGACCTTGACCAGTGCTGTCCATGGCTATGGACGGCAATTTTATTTGTGGGAGGAGCGATATTTACCACTTTCTCGATACAATATATGCTTCTGGATTCTGAATTGTTTCAGAGGATGTCAGACTTGAAGTGGGTACTGAATGTGCTGTGCTGTCTGGTTGTGTACTTCGTTGTACAGCTTTTTACCAATAATGCAGGACTTTCCTGTATTATTTCGCATGTATCGCTGTTGTCCTTTGCATTTATCAATTACTTTGTATATCTGTTTCGTGGAAACGAATTTGCATTTTCCGATATCCGTTCTATTGGCACGGGACTGAGTGTCGCCGGAAATTACAAGTTGCAGCTCAATGACCGGGGCGCGTATGTGATTTTTGGAGCGGCATTGTTTATCGCATTTGTGCGCAAATGTCACGTGAAGTTTGAACATAGAATGCAGATGAGCATTATTGATGCAATGCTGGTAGCATTGTGCGTAATTATTGTGGCGATGAATGCTTATGATGTAAATACGGAGACATGGGAACAGAAGGGAACTTATCGCAACGGATATATTCTCAATTATGTTTTGGGAATCCGTGACAGTTTTATTGCACAGCCGGATGGATACTCCGAGGAAGCAATTCAGAATCTGGAAAAAGAATATGAAAATAAGGATAAGGACTATTCGAAAACGGATGCAAAGGATCCAACGATTATTGTTATTATGAATGAGTCGTTTTCGGATCTGAGTGTGTTGGGAAATCTTCAGACGAATATTCCGCTTACTCCGTTTATCGATTCCCTGAAGGAAAATACGACGAAGGGATATGCATTATCTTCTGTTTTTGGTGCAAAGACTCCAAACTCAGAGTGGGAGTATCTGACGGGAAATTCGATGGCGTTTCTTCCAGCGGGGTCGGTTGTCTATCAGCAGTATATCAGTGATACACCAACATCCGTTGTATCGAATTTGAAAGGAGTGGGCTATACCTGTGTTGCCATGCACCCGTATTATGCAACAGGCTGGAGCCGTAATCAGGTTTATCCGAAGATCGGCTATGATGAGATGCATTTCATCGATGACTTTGACCAGACAAAGATTTTGCGGGATTATATCACAGATCAGGAACTTTATGATAAAATAATAGAGCGGTATGAAAGCCGCGGAGCAAATGAAAAATTATATTTAATGGGAATTACCATGCAGAATCATGGCGGCTATGGAGAGCCTTATGATAACTTTGATGAAGAGTGTTATAAAATAGGACGATCCTATACCGATGCCAATCAGTATCTGTCGCTGGTTCATGAAAGTGATAAGGCAGTTCAGAATCTTATCGAATATTTTTCAAAAGTGGATGATCCGGTAGAAATCGTGTTCTTTGGGGATCATCAGCCGAGCCTGAACAGTAATTTTTATCCGCTTCTTAATGGAAAAGGAATGTCAGGCCTCACGGAAGATGAACTGGAAGCATTGTATACCGTGCCATTTTTTATCTGGACCAATTATGATACACCGGAAGAAACAGTGGATATTACGAGCCTGAATTATCTGTCAACTATGACACTGGAACGTGCTGGAATCGAGTTGCCGGCATATAACAAATTTCTGGCTGACATGATGGAGACAGTACCGGCAATTAATTCCAGAGGATATTATTCGAAAGAAAAGGGATGCTATCAGCATATTGATGATGCGACTGGCGAGGAAGCTGAGTGGATCAAACGTTATCATATGTTACAGTATAATTCTATGTTTGATAAAAGGGGAAGAAGCAATGTGTTTTTCCCATATAACATAGGAAATTGATGTTCATAGTTAAAGGGGAGAATAATTGAGATTAAAAGATTTGCTGAAATTTGATGAAATTGTCATTCAGTGTCATGACAATCCGGATGCGGATGCTATCGCAAGTGGATATGCAGTGCTGTTGTATTTACAGGAACATGGTAAAAAGCCTTCTTTGGTATATGGAGGAAGAAATTTCATTCGAAAAACCAATCTTGTTATGATGGTAGAAGATCTGGAAATACCGATTACACATGTAACAGCAATCGGAAATCCGGAGCTTTTGCTTATGGTGGATTGTCAGTATGATGGTGGAAACGCAGAAAAATTTGAAGCACAGAACATAGCAGTGCTCGATCATCATAGAATCAGCACGAATCTGCCGGAACTTTCTGAGGTGAAAAGCAATCTTGGTGCATGTTCTACGCTAATCTGGCAGATGCTGAAAAACGAGAACTTTGATGTGACGGCGAATAAGAGACTTTGTACAGCATTAAGCTATGGACTTTATACAGATACCAGTGGATTTACCGAAATTGTGCATCCATTGGACAAAGACTTGCGTGATGAGGCAAATATAGATGAGATTCTTATGGCAAAATATCGCAATGCTAACATGTCTCTGGAAGACCTGGAAGTGGCAGGAGCGGCTTTGCTCAATAGTGATTACATGGATGAGTACCGGGCCTCAATCGTGAAAGCTGGCAAGTGTGATCCGAACATTTTAGGTGTTATCAGTGATATGGTACTTGAAGTGGATGCTGTGGATATCTGTATTGTGTTTAATTTTCAGGGTGATGGCGTAAAGTTCTCGGTGCGAAGCTGCATCAAAGAAGTGAATGCCAGTGAACTTGCTGCAGAATTGAGTAAAGATATTGGAAGCGGAGGTGGACACCGGGGAAAAGCCGGCGGTTTTCTTCCCATGCCATTGCTTACCAAAGAGTACACCAGATTTTGTCAGGAACGCAATTTTGAGCCACGCATGGAATTTGATGACGAAGGCAAATGGGAACATCCTTCTTTGTCAGGTGTCAAAGCAGTATTAACTTATCGGTTTGAACAGTATATGAACAATACGGACATCATATATGCAAAGGAATATCCGCTCGATGCGAAGAATGCAGATGTATATCACCGACGAAGTATTCCGTGGGGCTATGCACGTGTATCGGAATTATATAAAGAAGGAACGCCAATCACAGTCCGAACGCTCTGGGGAGATCTGGATACCGTTGTGGAAAAGGGAGTTGTACTGACGCTAGGACCAAAAGGGAGCGTATATTTTCGTACAGAAAAGGCGTTTGAGGAACAGTATTATATATATCCGGACTGGAAATTCCAGTTGACGGATGTGGAGTATTCTCCGACGTTCCGAAACAAGGATGATGGGACAACGATAGAACCGGTTGATCATATTCATGTGTGTATTCCAAAAGGAAAACGAGATATTTATGCCCAAAAGCTTGATCATAAAGTAAAGATTTTTCAGGAGAAAAACGGAGAACGTGTCTATACACTGGCCAGAGAGGGAGATTATCTGGTCAATAGCACAGAGCAACAGAATCAGATATATGTAATGAGAAGAAAAATATTTGAAGAGACATATCGGAAAGCAGATGAGATTATGAAACAAAAAGCAGTAATTTTTGATTTGGATGGAACTTTATTGAACACGTTAGAGGATTTGAAAGATGCGACGAATGCGGCACTGGAATCGAAAGGAATGCCAGTTTGCACATTGGAACAGGTACGACAGTACGTTGGAAATGGTGTAAGAAAACTTATGATCCGTGCAGTGCCGGATGGAGAAAATAATCCGTTGTTTGAGGAGACTTTTGCAGCGTTTAAGGAATATTATGGAGAGCATTGTCTGGATCATACAGCACCATATCCGGATATTATGCAGACAATGAAAGCGTTGAAAGAGAATGATGTGAAGATTGCAATTGTATCGAACAAGCTGGATTCTGCCGTGAAAGAGTTAAATGAACGCTTTTTTGCAGAGTATACAACCTCTGCTATAGGTGAGATGGAAGGTGTTGCACGTAAACCGGCACCGGATATGGTAAACAAAGCACTGAAAGAGTTAGGTGTTACAAAAGAGGAAGCAGTATATGTAGGTGATTCCGATGTGGATATTGCCACAGCAAAGAATTCTGGACTTCCTTGTATTTCGGTTACCTGGGGATTCCGTGATGTTGCTTTTTTGAAGGAACATGGTGCGAAAACATTGATAGAAAGCCCGCTTGAACTATTGTATCTTGTGTAAGGTTCGTGGTAAAATGAATTATTAATGATTAACGCCTCAAAGGAAGGAGAAACACATAAAATGGAAGGAAGAATTTCAGGCCATACAGGGTTACTCGCACTCATCGGATCGCCGGTAGGACATTCCGGATCACCTGCAATGTACAATTACAGTTTTGAGAAACTTGGTTTGGATTATGCATATGTAGCTTTTGATATCAAAGAGGAACAGGTAAAGGATGCCTTAGAGGCTATGAAGCTGTTTCACATGAGAGGATGCAATGTAACGATGCCGGATAAGACAGAGGCAGCAAAGTATGTTGACAAACTTTCTCCGGCAGCACAGATCATTGGAGCGGTTAATACGATTGTAAATGATGATGGAAAGCTTACCGGATATATTACGGATGGAGAAGGCTTTGTTCACAATCTCAAGGATCATGGAATCGACATCAAAGGCAAGAAGATTACAGTAGCCGGAGGTGGCGGAGCTGCGACTGCCATTCAGGTACAGTGCGCATTAGACGGTGCCAGAGAGATTACAATTTTTAACATTAAGGATGCATTCTTTGGGAGGACACTTGCAACTGCTGAGAAAATCCGCAAAGCAGTTCCGGGTATTGTTGTAAATGTATATGATATTGCTGATACACAGAAGATGACAGAAGAAATCCAGTCCAGTGATATTTTTGCAAATGCGACAATTGTTGGAATGAAACCGATGGATGATCAGAGTGTGGTAAAAGATCTGTCTGCATTCCGTTCGGGACTTGTGGTATGTGATGCGGTATATAATCCGGAAGAGACACGTCTTTTAAAGGAGGCAAAGGAAGCCGGATGCACTTGTATTGGAGGCAAAGGAATGCTGCTGTGGCAGGGAGTTGCTGCATTTAAGTTATATACCGGTATGGATATGCCGGTTGATGAAGTAAAGGAGAAGTTCTTTTCATGAGTAAAACAATTGACCGTAACATTTTCTTAATTGGCTTTATGGGGGCAGGAAAAAGCACCATTGCCCGCAGTCTGCAGAAAAGTCTGAAATTTCCGCTGGTTGAGATGGACGAGCGTATTGTCCGTGAACAGGGAATGTCCATTAATGAGATTTTTGAAAAATATGGAGAAGACCATTTTCGGGACATAGAATCAGAACTGATTCTTACGATTGGTAAGGAAGGTACATCGATTGTTTCATGTGGCGGAGGTGTGGTTGTTCGTCCGCAGAATGTCAAGAATATGAAGAAAAGCGGAAAGATTGTTTTTTTGAAAGCAACTTCGGAAACTATCTATGAGCGTGTAAAAAACAGCACAGATCGTCCAATTTTAAATGGTCACATGAATGTGGAATACATCGCACAGCTTATGGAAAAACGTCGTGCCTTATATGAGGGGGCTGCGGATATTACCATTAAAACCGATGGAAAAACAAAAGAAGAAATCTGCCGTGAAATTATTGGCAGATTGGAGGAATAAATATGAAATTTAGTTTTGACAACAAACTTTTCGGAGCTTTAGGAAAGGTTGTTGATTGTGTGATTTTGAGTGTTTTATGGCTGGTCTGTTGTTTGCCGGTTATTACGATCGGGGCATCATCCACGGCATTGTATTATACAGTACATAAGTCGATTCGGGGAAATCGAGGATACACGACGAAGAATTTTTTCAGTGCCTTTAAAGATAATTTTAAACCGGCAACTTTGTCCTGGATGGTAGCACTTGCCGTTCAGATTGTTTTATCTTTGGATGCCTATATTACGTGGCAGGTATTACAGACTGGAAACAATATGGGAGCTTTTTTCTATTTCTTCCTCATTCTGATTGCTTTTTCGATTGGGTGGGTAGTTTATACTTTTGCATATATTGCACGATTTGAGAATACGGTCAAGATTACTTTGAAAAATGCAGTTCTTATGGAACTGCGACATTTACCATGGTCATTACTTATCATTATTTTGTTTTTGCTTGCAATTTTTCTGACATGGTTGATACCGATTCTGGTATTTCTGATGCCGGCAAGTATTGTTTTGATGTTTGATCTGATTTTAGAGCGTATTTTCCGTATGTATATGTCACCGGAAGATTTAGCAAATGAAAAGGAAAACGATATGATCGACAAGATGGATTAATTGATTAATGATAGTGTCAGCCCATTTGCTGAAAGCAAATTATGCATGGGCTGATGTTCAAGACGGAAGGTGAGCGTATGAAAAATAAAATGCTTACAGCATGGAAGCGAAGCATCTGTTTTTTAATGATTATTTTGGTTTGTATAATGATGTTGCCGGCACATGTCAATGCGGAAAAGAGTGTTACGATTACGGTTCTTTCTAATATCAGTGAGGATATTATGAAACCGTATCTGAATGCTTTTCGGAAAAAGTATCCGGCAATCAATGTAAAGTATTACGCATACAGTAATTATGAGAACGAAATTAAGAACCGTATGGACCAAGGGGATTACGGGGATGTTCTTTGTGTTCCGAGCTTTCTGACCGCAGATAAATACGATACATATCTTGAAAAATATGGAAGCTATCAGAAACTATCTGAAAAGTATAATTATCTTGAGGACAGCAAATATATTGATGATACAGTGTATGGCATTCCGTCCTCGGCCTATATGGCTGGAATCCTGTATAACAAGGACGTTTTCAATAAAGCAGGAATAACGGAGACCCCAAAGTCCATCGATGCATTTTTAGCAGATTTACAGACAATAAAAGAACGTACCGATGCGATTCCATTTTATACGAACTATTCTTCAATGTGGACACTTCAATTCTGGGAGACTTTTCCGTATCTGGAAATGACGGGTGATCCAGATTATAAGAATAATAAATTCATATACGAAAGAAATCCATTCAGTAAAGGAAGTACGCACTATCAGGTGTATCAGCTTTTATATGACATTGTAAAAGATGGATTGTGTGAGGATGATCCGAAGTCGGATGACTGGGAAAAATCCAAGACTATGCTCAATCGTGGAGAGATTGGATGTATGGCGATTGGTTCGTGGGCAGTATCACAGTTCAAAGCAGCAGGACCGGATGCGGATTCGGTGGCATTTATGCCATTTCCGAATGAAGTTGATGGAAAGCAGTATATGACAATTTCCACGGATTATTGTTATGCAATCAGCAAAAACAGTAAACAAAAAGATGCTGCAAGAAAATATATTGAATTTATGCTGGATGAGTCCGGTTATGCAATAGATCAGGAAAATCTTTCTCTGGTGAAGACAGATCCGTATCCGGATGCATATGGAGATATGAAGAATGTCATCCTTTCAAGCGATACAGCAGCCACTAATATTAATTACAGCCGGTGGAAAAGTCTTTCGCAGAATCTCAATATGGAAGACAATCAGGAGACAGCGCGTGTCATTGCCGCAGCAGCTGGGTATACGGATGAGTCACTGGATGATATTGTCAAGGACTGGAACGAACGTTGGGAATCCGGGCGCCCAAAGGATATGGAATCCGAAATGCAGGATGCTTCTTCGGATCGACTTAACAGCAGTGTTGTTACAGAAAATTATGAGGTCACACTTTCACAGACAGAGCAGAGATATCTGAAAGATGTTGGAACAATCAAAGTAGGATATCTTACGGAATTCGCACCGTATCAGTACAAAGATGAAAATGGAAAATTTACTGGGGTGTCTCAGCAGATTTGCGATATTATCAGCAGTACGTTAAATGTTGATATGAAGTATATCGCATATGGCAACCGCAAGGATTTGATAGCGGCTCTGGAGAAGGGTGAAATAGACATGGCAGCCGGCCTGGATTCGGAAAGTGAAAACGACAGTTTGCGTTTCTCAAAAAGTTATCTGGACTATATGCAGGTTCTGATAAAAAATGAGACAACAAATATTGATAAGTTGGAAGATAAAAAACAGGTGGTTGTTATTGGGCAGGAGGACGAAGACCAGAATAGTAAGAATCAGCTGAAGAAGATTTCGCTTCGGGCTGCAATCAAGGCAGTGGATGCAGGCGAGGCTGATTATGTAATTGGAGATTATTACAGTGCCGATTATTATATCAGAGATTTGGAAAGTGAGCATGTATCTGTTGTGCCAATGTCAGAAAGAGGCGCGATATCATTTGCTTTTTCTTCCGGTCAGGATACACGGTTGATTTCCGTTTGCAACAAGTGCCTATATAGCATTCCGGAAAGCCGGATACAGGTCCTTTTGATGGACGATTTGGATCCTCCTGCAAAGCCGGTTACGCTTATGACACTTGTCCGGGAAAATCCATGGCAGAGTGCGTTGATTGTTCTGGCTTTACTGGCATTGATCGGTTTGTCGGTATTCTTTGTACTTCGTCAGCGCTGGATCAGTGCAAGAAAACATGCGGTTGATGTAAAACGTTATGAGATTCTTGCCGCATTGATGAATGAATATGTATTTGAGTATGACAGTGTAAAGAAACAGATTCATCTGGATTCCAAGTTTAAGGATAAATTTGGAATTGATGGAGATGTGGCAATCGAGAAATATGAGAAAGACAATCCATGTCTGAATGCAATTTTACTTGAGATTGATAAAGTAAACAATGCAGACGATGCAACGGGATACAATTCCCATCCATTCAAACTTCGTATGGATGATGGTACAATGGAGTGGTATCGTGTGATCTTTTATGCATTGAAAGATGAATATGATGTGGAAAGCCATATCATTGGTAAGCTGGTAAGCGCAAAGCAGGAGATGGCGGAGCAGGAACAGTTTATCAACCGTGCACAGAGAGATCCGTTGACTGGTTTATATAACCGTGACGGTTTTATGGAACAGTATGCGACCATGGATGTAAAAGAATCACTTACCTATGCAATTCTTGACATTGATAATTTCAAACAGGTCAATGATAAGATCGGGCATGCAGGCGGTGATGCCGCATTAAAAATTCTTGCGGATACATTATCTTCCGTTTTTCAAAAACAGGCAATCGTGGGTAGATATGGTGGCGATGAATTTATGGTCTGTGTCTATGATATGGACAAATATGAGGTTGCAGCATTGTTTGACAAACTGGTAAAGGCCATGGACTGTGATATGGATTATCAGGGAAAAATCAAGCATTTGTCAATCAGTCTGGGGGCTGCTTATGCAGGACAGAAGATGCCGCTTGATGTGTTGTTAAAGAGTGCAGATAAAGTATTATATCTGGTAAAAGAACAGGGCAAGAATAACTGGAACATGGATATTTTAGAATAAGTGCTTGCTTTTTTAGACGTATGTGGTATGATGAAGAGGTCAAATAAATGACACGGATTCTATCACATGCGTTTTCCTCGTTATAGGGGGAATCATATGAAGACAAATCACAAATTACGTTTGACAGCAGCAGTGCTGATTCTATGCATGGTGTCCATGCTTTTTATTCCAGGAAACACAGAAAGTATATATGCCAAAGGAATTGACTTTCTCATTTTAGGTGTATATGAAAAAAGTCTTGATGTAGGAGATGAGTTCTACATTTCAGCAGTGGCATCCAATGGAAATAAAATTACATTCCGATCCAGTAACTCAAAAGTTGCTTCTGTCAGTCCATATGGACGGATTATTGCAAAAAAGCCAGGGGAAGCAAAGATTACGGTCAAAGCAGGAAAAGCACAGGCGCGTTGCCGGATCATTGTGAAGAAGACACGTATTGATGTGAATGAAAAGAATATTTCTATGGACAATGGCAGTACATTCCAGCTGAAGGCGGCAGCCTCCACGGGGCATGGACTGACTTACAAATCCAGCAAAAAGAGTGTAGCAGCAGTTGATGAGAAAGGTCTTATTACCGCAAAAAAGCCTGGAGAAGCGAACATTACGATTTCAGTAGATGGCGTTTCTGAAATCTGTAAAATCAAGGTGAGGGAGACGAAAGTAAGACTTGACCGGACAAAAGCAACACTTTATCGAAAAGGAGAGATTACACTCTCTGTCTCAACAAATTCCAAAACAGAACCAAAGTGGAAATCAAATAAAAGCAGCGTTGCAACTGTGGATAACAAAGGTAATGTGACCGCAGTAAAACATGGTACTGCAACGATTACTGTGACCATAGATGGGGTAAAAGCAACTTGCGAGATCTTGGTGAAACAGCCAGGGGTAAGTTTTCCACAGTCAGAACTGACTCTCAAGCAGGGAGAAAAAATCTGCGTAAAAGCGAAAGTATCTTCTGGGAATGAGGCGGTGTATTCGAGTTCTAACACTACAGTTGCAACCGTGGATGAACAGGGGAATATATATGCTTGTGGTAAAGGAAAGGCATACATTTATGCGACAGAAGATGGAATCAAAGCCAAGATGACAATTCGCGTAAAGTAAATTCAAAGATATAAATTTAAAGATAATTACGATGTAAATATGAGGAAAATGCTGTGATAGACTACGAAAAAAGGGAGAGCCCCTTCAGTTTAGCTGAAGGAGAGCTCTCCTTTTTTCAGGCAGGATTCAACATATTTTTGGATCTGATAATCATCTTCCGGCATCTGGCATCCAATAATATACATTCCGTCATTGTTTGAACAGCGGATAATTCGACCGTTCAACTCGGAATGTGATGGTAAAGCAAAATCGTGAATCGCAACAGTAATTTCCTTTCCATGACAATCGGCAAAAACAGGTGATGTCATAATTAATGCAAAACCGTTGGCACTGAGGTTATCCAGTTTACCATTGAATGATTCTCCGGAATCTTTTAATGTGACAGTACAACTGTTGGAAATATCAATGCGCGGATATTTTCTTCTGTTAATAATTTTCGAACGTGTGCACAACAGAATCGAATAGTTTCTATTGGATGCACTAAGCTGTGCTTTTTCCCATAAGTAAATAACGTTGCCGACAGTAATCTGAAGACTACAATCAACAGGACCAGATATCGCTGGAGCGTTATCAAGGGTTACAAGCACATTGTCCTGCGTATGGGAAATCAATTCTCCTGTGTAGACAGCATCTTGGGTTGTGCGAACGAGAACCTTCATACCTGGGGCTACATCCGCGATTCCCATGAAACCACCAATACCAAGTTCGCTCATCAGAGCCTGAATGACATCTTCGATATTATCAATGTTGGAAGAACTTTCTGTGTATTTACTGAGAATGCGTTTACTGATATCACTGGAGTGATCAATACAGCCGGTAATCACTTCCACAGTATTTGAAACCTGTTCCATGTTGTCAACCAATTGCAGATTGGAAGTTTCAACCTCTTTCATAGCAGAATCGATAACCTGAATGTGTTCTCCAAGCTGGGAGGAGTCTTCCGTAATCTTTTGTACATTCTCACCGGTCTGTGTTACTTTTCCCAAGGTTACCTGAATCAGTTCCAGTGTTTTTTCGATGGAATCTGTCATTTTTGCCGAAATTTCATCAAGGCGCGTAAGTGCATCCTGAATCTGCGCAGAAGAAGTTTTCGTTTCGGTACTTAAGGTTCGAATCTGTTCAGCAACGACTGCAAAGCCTTTTCCGGCATCGCCGGCGCGGGCTGCTTCAATGGATGCATTGAGTGCAAGAAGATTCGTTTGACTTGAAATATTATCAATTTTTCCGGTTTCTTCCAGTACCATACTAAATTCAGACTTGAAGTCATGAAGAATATGTTCTACTTCAGAGGACAGTTCCGACATGGTTCCGGTTGTTTTTACCAGACTGTCAAGATCTTCGGAACTTGTCTTGGCGTGCTCCTCTGATTCAACAGTAAGATGAACCATTTCATCAATCATCGCAGCTACATTTTCTACCTGTGTACGAATGTCGGATGTCATATCCATAGAAGAAGAGGTACGATCCTGCAAATGGTGATTATTGTCGGAAAGTTCGTTCATACCAAGCATTACGACATCGGAACCATGCTTGTTTTCAGAAGCGAGTTCGCGGACAACAGTGATGCCATCCATGATCGTGTTACTGGCAGTTTTGACTTTTTCAACAGTAGTAACGACACGATGCAGGTCAGATTTAATACTGTCGGTCAATGCACCGTCGGATTCGTTCAGATGGCGAATGGACATTACATAGCAGATATAGCATAGCAGCAGACAGGAAACCTGAAGCTGATAATTTTTCATGTCCGAGGCACTGTTACAACCGAGAATGACACCACGGTATATAGCACTGAAGATTACGCTTAGTGTATTGGCAATGCCACAACCTATCATAAATTTCTGGTTCTTATATAAAACAAGAAGGCTCATAACAGGAAGAATATAGGTAAATGCAATGGGAGAGGCTGTTGTGCAGAGAACAAAAGTATAAAAAATACCATAGCCGACAATAAGAACATGCTTATAGATGTCAGTAGCATATCCCTTCACTCGAAGCAGAATTTCGCCAATGATTACCGGCAGCCAGCACAAAATTAAAAAGATGATATAGTTTTGTGTTGGATACAGTCCATTTCCTGTATCTGTACCATAATTGGCAGATAAGAGAATAGAGAAAATCAGCCAGATAATCCGGGCTTTCCGGTTGGCTTTCTCTTTAAAAACAGATGCGTCATAATTCATATATATTACCCCTCCGAAGATACCTCGAATCCTTGTAAAAATAGGAAAAATTTACTAGTTTATAGTTTAGTTTATTTCGTATAATATTACAAGTTTAATTTTGAAAATAATAAAAATCATATAAGCGGAAATTTGGTTTTGAAGTATAAAATCACCAATTTTACAAATAATAGGGGTAAAATCTGAACTTATAATGGAGGAACGTTGAGATATGAAAGCAACAGGCATTGTTCGAAGAATAGATGATCTCGGGCGTATTGTAGTGCCAAAGGAGATTCGGCGTACTTTGCGTATCCGTGAAGGTGACCCTTTGGAAATTTTTACAAGCCGTGAGGGGGAAATTATGTTAAAAAAATATTCGCCAATCGGAGAATTGGGAGAAGTAGCAGGAAGCTATGCAGAGGCACTGGCTCAAGCGGCAGATGCGCTTGTGTGCATTACGGATCGTGATTATATTGTCGCTGCAGCAGGGGGAGGGAAAAAAGAGCTGGAAGGAGAGCATTTGAGCCCGGAGGTTGAGGCTCTCATGGAAAAGAGAGGTACCTTTGTTGTAAAAGATGTGCATGAAGAACTACCATTGGTCACAAAGGACTGGACAAGTGACCATAAGGGGGCGGTGTTGTCTACGATTATTTGCAATGGAGACTGTCAGGGAGCAGTTATTGTTGTATCTAAAAGTGATAATCCACAGAAACTTGAAACATTTCAGATGCTGACACAGTCTGCAGCAAGTTTTATGGGAAAACATATGGAACAATAAGAATATGGGAAACGTATGAGACTATAGATAAATATTCATACGTTTCCCATGCTTATGTTTTTGCTTTTGGTAACAACTTTTTTTGAAAAAAGACAAAAAATATTTTTGTGTGACCGCTGTGTGACCAATTGTCGCTATAGTATTGGTATGAAAAAGTACAAAATTAATTTTTAGAGGGTAGCATAAAGGAGGTTGTTTATGAATGCAAGAGGTTTTTTTAAGCAAATCGTAGCGGTGACGCTTGCAGGATTGATGGTATTCGGATCCGCAATGGTTACGATGGCAGATGCAGACAGCAATAATACACAGAATGTTGCAACGGACAGTGAGCAGACAAACGCACAGGGGTATAAGCCGGGACAAGTTTATACAGGGGATCAGAATGAATTTGATGCCAAGGGAGAGGCTCTTCCGGGATATCATTGGGATTACAAGAAACTTACAGACTATGTAGAAGGATATTATGATACAAAGCAGGATCCGATCTGTAAGAAGACAGAACATGAGCATAGTACATATGACGGAGCATGCTATACAAAAAATACATGCGACCTTGCAGAACATGAGCATAGCGCATATGGTGGTGAATGCTATACACAGAGAACCTGTAATCTTGAGGAACATAAGCATGGTATTAAATGTTTTAATTGGAAACTCGAAAGAGTGTGTGGAAAAGAAGAACACAAGCATTCAACCGATAAGGATGGATGTAAAGGATACGATCTGACTTGTACAAAGAATGTACATACCCATTCCACCGAGGAGAATGGTTGCACGGGACCGGTACGTACATGTGGCAAAGAGGCACATACACACGGAGACAGATGTTATCCATATGTGCAGCCAATTCTTGCAACCTACGAGTTTCAAATGAAAGCAGATGAAAATACTACAAATGGAAATGAAAAAATTTCCATTACCGTTCATGTGGCTTGTGAGAATGGTAAGGATGCCAAGAATGTACAGGTTACCATTAAAGCACATGATCGTAATCCGTTTGCAGAGACACGTGATCTTGAAAGAACCGGAACTACCAATTTGTCTGGAAATGTAGAATTTAAGATTTCTGCAACCTATGACAAAATTACCTCTGTTGAGGTTAACGGATCAATTGTCGATGGATACGGAAAAGAAATTGGATTATCCAACAAGCACATAAACCTTTCTTATACAGTTGCACATGAGTATGAGGAAAGTGAAGGTACCGCTGTAAAGTCCACAATGAACAGTAAAGGTGAGATTATCGTAGGACATGGAAATGATCTTGTGTGCAAGTATTGTGGTGATAAGAAAGACGGAGAAAAGAAAACAGTAGAGAATGTAAGCTGCTATTTGTGTGAGGATCCGGACTACGTGATTCCAGCACCTGGCAAACACGCTTCAAACAGCAAATTCAAAAAGATTTGCGACACCACTTTGACCATTACAGAAAATGAGAACGGAGAGGGCGTTATTTCATTTGATACAGAAGCTGTCAGAGCACAGGCAATTGCGGGTCTGGAAGATTCGGAGAATACAACCGTTGTATTTAGAAGATTCCAGTATGAAGCTGCTGATGCTGCCAAAGGGCGTAATGGATGGCATGCAGATTATCAAATTGTAAAGACCACACAGGCTCCGGAGTACGATAGTTTAACTTATATTATCAAGAATGGTGAAAGCATTATTTTTAGTAAGACAATTGAAAATGGTGTAGTGATCGAAAAGGGTACAGCAACTAAGGCCGAGGATGCAGATGCAAAGTTATGGGCTGCATATACAGATGATATTAATTCTGCAATTCAAGGGTTAGCTGATACAACACAGATTGCATTTAGCGAGTTGCAGGGAGAGGCTGGAAATTATTACGTGGAATATGTGATTACAGCAAAGCCAACACCGGATCCAACACCAACAC
>ERZ1023633.36-NODE-36-length-50405-cov-19.336485_pt1 | contig 50405 bp, 77 predicted proteins | sample MGYA00380333_ERZ1023633 | MGnify/ENA primary metagenome ERZ1023633 (study PRJEB33179, sample SAMN07448972) | human gut metagenome | biome: Human-gut; feature: Human associated habitat; material: Faeces | host: Homo sapiens | place: India: Bhopal | collected...
TGGCGCTTGGGTGCCAAAATGGATTGCCTGCCAAATAGCACGAATTGCTAAAACTTCCGCAAGGCCATTTGATATAGTGGCCTTATTGAAGCAAACCAATCAGGAGCTAACAAGATGCAAATCCCTTACCCGTCAAAAACTGAAAAATTCCTGGGCCTTGTGGTGGTAGAACTCACTAACCCGAACATCCGCAACGCCGAAGACGAACCGAGTTTAGCGGAGTGGGCAGGAATCAAAGAGGGAGACCGCTTCACCTGCGAAGCATACGAAGGCGGATTCCTTTGGGCGCAGGCTGGAAAGCATTATAACTCTGAGGAGTTCGGCGAGGTCAAACCGTCAGACTGGTTCGAGCTTAACGAAGGCGAATATAAGGTGATCGAAGAATGAGCAATAAAATTTGGGTGCTGACCTACACTATCGGAACCAACGAGGGGCGCAAATCGCGCCGCCTCATCTGCGACACCAAAGAGCAGGCGATTAGGCAGCAAACCGTTCTTGGTGGCGAACTTGTCGAGTATCTCCGCAAGCCTGAAGCGTTCAAGGTGAACTGGCCGGAAGGCATGGATATCAACGGAGCGTTGGCGAGCCTGCGTGAGATGCAGCACAACCCGAAGACGTGGAGCGATTTTCAATGCCTGCGGGCGGAGCCGGAAGTGAAGGCCGACCCGTTCACCAATATTCGGGCGCAGCACGCGGAATGGTCGGATCGCCAGTTCGGCAACGTTGGGCCAGTCGGGCCGCTCAAACACCTGGCGAAAGAGGCGATTGAGGCCGCCGAAGCGCCGGATGACATTAGCGAGTTCGCCGATATCCTCATGTTGGTATGGGACGCAACCCGCCGCGCCGGATTCAGCGATGAGCAGTTAGCTGAAGCGGTGGCGGAAAAGCTGGAACGGAACAAGCGCCGGGCGTGGGGCGAGGTCAAAGATGGCGAGCCTTGCCACCACGTAAAAAATTAACGAAACCGAATACCGTTTAAAGCGCCTGTAAGCCATTCTGGCGGGCGCAAATTTAAGGAGTGCGATTGTATGCCTGAATACTCAAAAGTCGAAGATATGCCGATTGGCGCAACGATTACTGGTATCCGCATGAGTGAGTCGGACGACACCATCAAGCCGCTGGCGTTCCCGGTTACGCAGGTGGAGACGGATAGCAGAAAGGGGTTCATCTTCATCTACAAAAACTTCAATAGTCCGCTGCGTGTTGAAGTGTTCATCGCTCGCGGAACCTGGGTAGAATGGGAGAAGGCCAAATGTTCGGACTGAATGAAGCGCAGTACAACGCCGTGAAGCGCATAGCAAAGCAGATGGCCGCAGAAACAAAAGACGCCATCAAGAAGGACAAGAAGACCTACGATCAGGTCGCCGCGAAGATGATCGATAAACATTGGGCGCAAATCAACACGCTGGTTACTCGCGGCCAGTTTATCTGGATAGCTGGCTACCTGGAGGGCCGTTTCGGTCGCAGGGATGGCGAGTATGAATAAAAAACAGCCAAACGATTCAGTGACCTATTGACGTACTCGCGCTGACCGGGTAACTTGAACCACGTAGACACAAGAGGCGGTAAACATCCGCAAGTCTAGCCCCGCTTAGGGGCATTTACAAAGGGGTTATGATGCAATATAAGATCATACTCACGGCAAGAAAAATGGGCGGCTTTTGCAAGTCCTGCATTCAAGAGTTTAGCATGACGATTGAGGCGAACGACACCGCCGACGCGGTGGAGAAAGCAAAAAAGCAATCCGGCGTCAATCTGGATACGCATAAAATCAACATCAACTACATAAGGGAAGTCAATCAATGTTAACTCTGATTATTGCACTGTTAATGCTGTTCATAGGCTATCACGTTGGCGCGGCTCATCTTGTCGAGCGCCTTTCAAAGCGGGTACATGAAGGCACTTTTGCTGCCATGTTCTACAACAAGAAAACAGCACGTTGGGAAAAAGTTGGCGACCCGGAAGGTGTCGCAAAACGAATAGCTTTTTCGCCGCTTCCGTATGTTGACTGCGAGCCTTTCGTAAAACTCCAGAAGACGCTGAATCGGCGAAACAAACTGATATGATAAAAGAACCCGCTTCGGCGGGTTTTTTTATGCCCGCGATCTGATATACTCGCAAATCAACATAGAAGGAGGGTATAAAATGTCTGAAGAACGTAGAAAGCGCGTAACGAAATCGCACTTCGAAGGCAACTTTAAAGCGCTATATGAAAAGGAGTTCGGCGTGGTACTAGGGCGCACGGCAGAGATGACGCCGGAACAATTTTTTGATATCGCAAAGCGTTACTTCCAGTGGGCCGAAGAGAACGCAATCAAGGCTGCGGAAACGGCAACGTTTCAGGGCGACGTTAACGAGTGGGGAGTGAACAAGCCTCGCATTTTCACGATCACAGGGTTAAGCCTGTTTTGCGGCGTGAACCAGTCAACGCTTGGACGCTACCGCCACGACCCCAACTATGCTCCCGTCATGGAGTTCATCGACTCCGTGATTTATGAGCAGAAATTTCAGCTTGCTGCCGTCGGCATGATTAACGCTTCTTTCGTCGGTAAAGAGATGGGGATCGACAAGCCGCCAGTGCTGAACATCGACGCTATCGCCGGGGATAAGAACGAGATCACCGAAGAGCGGTTAGAGCAGGCAGTGACCAATATTCTTGATAAGCTGTAAGGGTCAACTATGAACGAAATGATCATTTGGGAAGACTTGTCGCCAGCCGATAAGCTGGCAATTAAGGCGCTGAGTACGCGCAACTTTTCGTTATTCCTGAAGATCTGGTTCCAGATCATCCAGGGCGAAAAGCTAATGTGGAACTGGCATCACTCCTACTTTTGCCACACGGTTGATGAAATTATCGCCGGGAAGCGCAAGAGCACGATCGTTAACGTTGCGCCAGGCTCCACGAAGACGGAGGTGTTTTCAATCCACCTCGCGCCGTATGCGTATCTCAAGTGCCGAAAGGTTCGAAACCTTCAGATCTCGCAGGGTGACGCCCTGTCAAAAGGCAACTCTGATCGCGTGATTAAGATCTTCTCATCGAGCGAGTGGCAGGAGCTATGGCCATCAAAGTTCGGGCGCAAGCAGATCGATGAATTTCAGGTGATGGACGATAACGACCGCGTAAGGCTGGAAATGGTCTCCCGTTCGTCCGGCGGCCAAATCGTCGGTAAGCGTGGCGGGTACATGACGCCAGGGTTTAGCGGCCTTATCGCGCTGGATGATATCGACAAGCCGGATGATATGTTCTCGAAGGTGAAGCGTGAGAAAAACCACGTTCTGCTGAAGAACACCATTCGATCCCGTCGAGCGAAGAAGAAGAAGGGCGACGAAACGCCAATCCTTTCCGTGCAGCAGCGATTGCACGCGCAGGATGCTACCTGGTTCATGATGAGCGGAGGGATGGCCATCGACTTCGATCGCATTGTTATTCCGGCGATGGTAACGCGGGAATATGGCGAATCACTCCCTGACTGGTTGCGACCTGAGTTCGAGCGCGACGTGCTTTCCGGCCCGTCGGTGGTCATTGACGGCGTGGAATACTGGTCATTTTGGGAGGAGAACGAATCAATCGAGAACCTGGTTGCGCTACGCGAAGCCGATCTTTATACGTTCCTTTCGCAGTATCAGCAGGAGCCAATCGCCCTGGGTGGTAACGTGTTCAAGTTGGAGTGGTGGCGCTATTACGGCGATTCCGACAAGGCGCACGAGCCGCGCCCGGACAAGTTCGAATATACGTTCATCACGGCGGACACCGCGCAGAAGGTCAAGGAGCTAAACGACTACTCCGTAATGTGCTATTGGGGCAAGTATCGGGATCGCGTCTACTTCATTGACGGAATTCGCGGAAAATGGGAAGCGCCAGATCTCCGCGTTCAGGCCGAAGCATTCATCAAGCAGTGCTGGCGTCGGAACAAGGAGTGCGGAAACCTTCGCCGGATCTACATCGAAGACAAGGCGAGCGGTACTGGTCTAATCCAGGATTTAACGAAGGCGGTAAACGGCATGGGCGAGATCGTCCCGGTGCAGCGCGATAAAGATAAGGTCACTCGCGCTATGGATGCACAACCAATCATCAAGGGTGGGCGTGTCGTGCTGCCGGACAATCACCCATTCGTTGCAGAGCTTGAGGCGGAGATGAGCGCGTTTACATATGACGATTCTCATCCACACGATGATATTTGCGACAACGTGTTTGACGCCGCAAACCTGGAAATGAACCTGAGCGACGATCCGGTTGAGCGAATGAAACGCCTTGCGGGATTGAAAAAGCTGGGTCGCTAATACATAATGTGGGCCTGACGGCCCACACTTAAACAAGGTTGAAATATGAATAACATTAAGATGGACGACTATAATCAAATCTTTAATGGTGGCGCTGGCTATGCGTCAACCCTCGCGTCTATCGCGGCAAGATTTGGAACAATGTCGCAGGTTGAAGAGTTCTATCATGAAAACGGCATGGCGAAGAAAATCGTTGACGTGATCCCGGAAGAGATGGTCGCTCCCGGCTTCCAGCTAAACGGCATTTCAGATAACACCAAGTTTCAATCAGAATGGGACGGGTTAAATCTGGAGCCGCAAATCACCGATGCTCTTTGCTGGGCGCGGCTGTATGGTGGCTCCTACGTCCTGGCGATGGTTAACGATGGTCGCGCGTTGACTTCGGCAGCGAAGCGGGGTAAGCCGCTCGAATCGATCGTTGTTTACGACCATGATTCCGTTTCCGTAGCAGAGGAGGAAACCAGCCCGCGAAGCCCACGATTCGGAAAACCTAAAATGTACGAGGTGAAGCCGCTAAACGGCGGGCAACCGTTCAAGGTGCATTATACCCGTATGCACTACATCGACGGCGAGCGAGTAACCAACAAGGTGCGCAAGCTAAATAATGGCGCTGGTGGTTCGGTGCTGAATAAGTCGATGATCGAAGCGATTCTTGACTACGACTATTCGGAATATCTGGCAACGCAGCTACTGAAGCGCAAGCAGCAGGGCGTATGGAAGGCGAAAGGCCTGGCGCTAATCTGCGACGACAAAGAAGGCGAGTACGCCGCCCGTTTGCGCATGGCGCAGGTTGATGCTAATTCCGGCGTAGGTAACACGATCGGCATTGATGCCACCGACGAAGAGTACACCGTTATCAACTCTGATATTACTGGCATCCCTGAGTTCCTTTCCGCTAAAATGGATCGGATTGTCGCCCTGTCAGGCATTCATGAGATCGTGCTAAAAAACAAAAACACTGGTGGCGTAAGCGCAAGCCAGAACACGGCGCTACAGACGTTCTACAAACTGGTTGACCGCAAGCGCAATGACGATTACAAGCCGCTGTTAGAATTCCTGTTACAGTTCATCGTAACGGAGGAGGAATACAGCGTCGAGTTCGAACCGTTGTCGCTGCCTACCGACGCGGAGAAAGCGGATATCTTCCAGAAGAACGCCAACGCGGCTCGCGGCCTCGTTACCGACCAGGTTATTGACGCCAACGAAGCGCGTGATACTCTGTCGGCGTTGATTCCAGAACTGAAGCTAAAAGGCAACGCGCCGGAACAGAAAAAACTTCCGGATCGCGCCAGTGGTTCAGGCAGCACGCAAAGCGCGGAGATCTTAAACAACACGGAGGCGGATGATGAAAGTTAACGGCAGAATCCCAAACTGGCGTTATCCTGAAGCAAGCGAGCGGGATTTATCCCGCTCCATGCAGGACGCGGTGACAGAACTCGTGGTAGAAATGCGCGATCGCTTAGACCGCCTTAAATTTGACGCCACGGCGGAGGAAATCAGCCAGGCGGAAGACGATATCAGCGAATCGGCAATCGTCTTCTTTTCCGCCGTAATTTCGGCTCTTGCCTCCATTGGGTTGACCATCTATAGATTCAACTCGAAACAGTGGCTTGCAATTGCGATCGCGGCTGGCGGGCGGAATAACGAATCCGTCATGCGCCTTAAAGAATTCGGCGCTGGCGGGTATGAAGACTGGTATCAGGAAGCGCTGAGGAAGTGGGAAGATTCCGCCGAAGCGTCAATCAGGAAGTTGGCAAGCGATATCGTTGCTGACTGGACGACTAAAGTTAGAACCGCCAACAACATTGGCAAATCTCGCAAGCAGATCGATGAAATCATCGAAGGCCGATACGCAATTTATGGTAGTTGGTCGCGCAACCGGGCAAGCGGAATCATCGGAACTTTTAACAGTATGTTGATGATGCAGCGCCTAAAAGATGCTAAAGTATCGCATTACTTTTGGTTCGGGATGATGGACGACCGCGAGCGCGAGAGCCATATCAAGCTAGAAGGTAAGCGACGCCCCGTTAATGGTGACGGCATTTTCCCCGGTGAAGAGTACGGTTGCCGTTGTTGGGCTGTTCCAGATTTTAACAATGTAGAGGTATCATGATGAAAAGAGTTCAAAGGTTCGACACGGTAAAGATGAAGGCCCGATTCGATGAGAACGGCTTTCTGGTTGATACTCCGATCGTGGCGCGTATCGGTGCGCAAACGTACCAGACGCCAACCGGGCCGCGAGTCGAGTTCCGCCCGCGTTCGGAAGTGTTTGATGCTGAATCACTGGCTTCATACCAAGGCAAGCCGATCACTTTGGGTCACAAGATGGTGAACGCGCAGAACGCAAAAGGCCTTGTCGTTGGCTCGTGCTCCGGCGCTGGCAAAGAAGAGGGGATCGGCGTTCTTGTTCCGGTGATGATTTACGACGGCGAGTCAATCGAGCAAGCCAAAAAGCGCGTAGCGGCTGAGTTATCCGTGGGCTACACTTCGGTCGATATCGATCGCAAAGGTTGGGGCAACAACGCAACTGGCGAATATTATTTCGACGAAGACCTACCGGAAAACTTCGAAGAGATGAAAAATGATTCCGTCTCTGATTGGGTTCGCTTTGATGCGGTGCAAACGAAGATTCGCGTGAATCACGTCGCGCTTGTTTTCCGTGGTCGTGCCGGGATTGCGAAATTAAATCTTGATAGCGAACAAGAATTCCCCTATGATGACGACTCAAACCACAAAGGAGCTAAAACAATGATCATTAAAATTGACGGCGTAGATGTTGAAGTGGCCGATAACGTAGGCGCTTACATTGCCAAACTAGACGCGCAAGTTGCATCGGCAACCAGTCAGGTAACTAGCATCACCGCAGAGCGTGACGCGCTTCAGGCCAAAGTTGATGGCATTGAAGATGAAGTTGCCGCCCGCGTTGCTAAAATCAAAGCCGACGAAGACGCAAAACAGAAAGTTATCGCAGTGGTTTCTGCCGCTGGCGTCAAGTGCGACGGCCTGGATGTTAAGGCGATGAAAGTTGCTTACATCAAAGAGGTTGACGGTCGTGATCTGTCTGATAAAGAAGATTCGTACATCGACGCTTCTTTTGACTTTATCGCCAACTCTGATAAGATGGCTGGCAACCGCTCGAAAGTCTTTGGCAAGAAAGAAGACGGCGAGCAGAAAGATAAGGGCGGCTTACCTAAACTTGACGGCACCGAAATCATCGATCCGCAGGCAAAATTCCGCCGCTAATAATTTGCGGCCTTCGGGCCGCTACCAGACCAAATAAACAGGAGATTCAAAATGGCACAGATTCCAGCTTCCTATTCCCGCAAGCGTGATATTGCTGTAGCGGGGCAGATCGCTGATACGTCGCTTTATAATATCGATGGCACTTGCGTTGCTGAAGGCGATATCAAAGCTGGCGTACTGGTGGCTTCCACTGGCGCAGTTTCCAATGGCCACAAGGTCGTTAAGCCAGCGACCGCAGCGAGCGACGTCATTGTAGGCATCGCGCAGTTCTCGCAAGCCTACTCGCCTGAAGGCAAGTATGACGATGAGAGCGCAGTTAACGTTATGACTCATGGCCGCATTTGGGCTGTCGCAGACGCAACTGTTACTGAAGAAGATTGCGCGTTCGGTTCTTTCGTCACCTTTACCGCAAACGGCACCGTAGCGAAGGGTGATGCCGGGGTTATCAAAACTGGCTACAAACACACTGGCGAATACACCAAGAACGCAGATGGCACCGTTCTGGTGAAAGTGCAGGTGCTTCAGGGCGCCGTTGCTCCAGCGGCTGCAACTGGCGACGCTGGCGTATAAAATAAGGGGCTTCGGCCCCATTTTTGCACCAGAAAAAAACCTTTGACGGCTTAACGATTCGTGATATTCTTCATCTCGTTAAGCCAAATACACAAACAGGAGTTTTTCAGATGACTATGAAATTAGATGCATTCGAACAGAGTGCAATTAAGGTCGCAATGCAGGGCATGGGCGTCGACGCCGCAAAACTGGATGCTTACGGTATCTGGACTGTTAAGCAGATGACTCAATTACTGAATCGCCAGTATGAGCAGGCATACCCGCAGACCAGCGCACTTGAGCTTTTCCCGGTAACTACCGAGATCTCGCCGACCGCCCGCCGCTTTGAGTGGCTCGAATTCGACGGCGTAACTTCTGCGAAAATTATCGCCGATTACACCGACGATCTTCCGACCGTTGAAGCGATGGCGAAAGAGAAGTCAGGTAAAGTTTTCCGCCTTGGTAACGCGTGGTTTATTTCCATCGACGAAATTAAAACCGGGGCAGCGCTGGGTTCCAGCCTGAGCGACCGCAAAGCAACTCTGGCCCGCGAAGGTCATGAGACGCTCGTTAATGATCTGGTGTTCAAAGGCTCCGCTCCTCATGGCATCGTGAGCGTTTTCGACCATCCAAACATTAACCGCATGACCGCCAGCGCGGCTTGGGGCGATGACGCAGCAGCGGCTGAAAAGGCATTCGAAGATCTGGAAGACCTGCTAAACATGATCGAAGAAACTACGCTGGGCCGCCATCACGCGACCAACATCGTAATTCCTCCGTCTAAGCGTCGTCTTCTAACGAAAAAGATGCCGGACACTAGCGGCGACTCTTATCTGACCTGGTTCACCAAGAACCACCCGAACATCACCATTACGGCGATGGCGGAGCTGGAAGATATTGACGGCGCAGGCACCAAAGGCGTGCTGGCATACGAAAAAGACCCAATGAACATGAGCATCGAGATCCCTGAGCGGTTCAACATGCTGCCGATGCAGCCGAAAGACCTGCATTTCAAAGTTCCGTGCACCTCCAAATGCACTGGTCTCATCGTTTACCGCCCGCTGACTATTGCGATTCTCACCGGGATTTAATCAAAAAGCGCCTTCGGGCGCTTTTTTATTGCATTGCATCCTACAATGTGCTTTAATTTGAAGCCTAAAGTAAACCAATGGAGCATTAACAATGGCCAGTAAAAAAGAAACCGTAGAAACCGTCGAAACCGTCGAAACCGTAGAAACCACCAGTGCCGAACAGGCGTCGCAGGTTGTTCAACTACAAAACGTTGGTGCATGTGCAATTCGCTATAAAGGCAAAAATTACGTTTATGAGCAGGTTTTTGAAGTGCCGGAAAACGAAATCGACCGCTTCCGCCACGAAATCTTCAAAGGCCGGGTCGAATTCTACGACAACCCGAAACGCACGCGCGAATACATCGCAGCAGTGAAGGCGAAAGCGAAAGAGATCGTGCAGCCTAAAAGCGCGGAATGACAAAAACCAACAAAGGGCGCTTCGGCGTCCTTTTTCATATCAGGAGATCGACCATGAGTTACACAATTCAAGATGTGATCGATAAAATGCGCAGCCTTGCACCTCCGCTTAAAGAAGTTCCAGATGAACTGCTGTCTGCATGGGTTGTGCTTGCCGAAGAGTTCGTTTGCAAATCCAGGTTCGGAGATTCCATTGTTACGGCGATCGCATTGATGACCATGCACCTAATGTTTTTGGATGGTGCGATGAAGCAAGAAGGCGAAAGCCTGGAATCTTACACGCAGCGAGTGGCATCGTTCACCCTGACCGGGGAGTTTTCCCAAACATTCGATCGCGTATCGGCGTCAAGCGACAACGAAATGCTTTCTACGCCGTGGGGCAAAATGTACTGGCGTATGCTCAAGATGCGCGGCGGCGGCTTCGGTCTGCTTACCGCCGGGAACGTCCGCCGCTGCGGAATTGGTAGGTGATCGCCATGAACTACAAAGCAATCCAGGCCCGCGCAAGTGCGGGTATTAAATTCTTCAGCGACGCTGACGGCGTGTTCAACAAGTACACGAAAGGCGCTGGCGGCGGAATCGATCCGGAAACCGGGGAAGATATCATTCCTGGTGAGGTGGTAACGACAATCAAGGGCGCGATCAGGGATGTAAATGACCGTGACATTAACGGCGAAACCATCCTCGCTGGCGACAAGCGCGGGTTCTTCACTCACGATGTGCCAATCATGGAGGGTGACGAAATCGAAGTAGACGGCGAGCGCTACCGCGTGGTTAATGCCCGTCCGGTAAAACCGACGGGAACCGTCGTTGCCTACCGTCCAGTTTTGCGCAGGGTGGCTACTTATGGCTAATTACACTATCCGCGAATTCACAGGCGCAATTGATGCGTGGTGTAAGGCCGCTGGTGATGCGCTGGAGGACGTTGTAAGGTTTACGTGTGAAGATATTCACCGCGACCTTGTAATGCGTTCTCCGGTTGATACAGGGCGCTTCCGTGGTAACTGGCAAATCACCTTTAACCGCGCCCCGCTTTACGCGATTAACGCATACGACCAAACTGGCGAAAAGACAATCCAGAACGGCAAAGCCAACATTGCACTATACGCAAAAGGGGCCGGGATCACTTCGATCTGGTTCAGTAACATGCTAATCTATGCGAACGCGCTGGAATACGGCCATTCAAAGCAGGCTCCTAACGGCGTTATGGGCGTCGTTGCAATCCGGCTGGGCGTTTATGTAACTGAAGCAATCAAGCGAGCGAGGGCGAAAAATGCATTATGATATGGCGTTAAAATGCAAGGCGGCAGTGGCTAAATTTGCCGCCGAGAACGGGTTGAGAGTTGCAGGCGATAACGTTGACTTTATCCCTCCGAGATGCGGGGAAACTTACCTTAAAGTCTCCTACGTCGAGGCGGATTCAAGATCGGTTGACCTGTCAAGGAAATGCCGGGTATATCTGGCGATGGTTCAGATTGACGTTATCTTTAAGCCTGGGATCGGAACCGACCGCGCGAGGATTATCGCCCAACGCGTTGCAAAATATTTCCCTGAAGGTAAAATCATTGACTCTGTTAATGAAATTTATGTGAGCGAATGGGCGGAAGTTTCCGGCGTGCAGAAGCATGAGACTGGCTGGTTCTTTCCGGTTCGGTTCACAGTAAGATGCGATAGCGTGGAGGAAAGCGGTTATGCACCTGCCTAATGGGAGCAAGATTTTTATTGAGGCCAGCAACGAGAGGGAGTACGATTTTAAGTGGCTTGACACAACTGATGTTGGCATCCCTGACACTTTTGTGTTCGTATTAAATCAGGCGGCTGGAGTTGGCGCTTTTGGTGTTGGCGATATCGTCGTAATCTCCGAATGCGACAATAAGATGATCGAAGGTAATGTATATTCGATCCGATCTGTTAATGGCGATGTTTCACGAGTTAGGGTATGGCCTGAGTACAGGGCGAATGAGTTGCCCGTTGGCAGTTACATTACAGCGCCGGGAAAGGCTCGCCGCATTTTATCCTGGGCTGAACTTCCTTGCGTGCAGTCAATCGACAAGGAAGGAAACGAGCAAAACTGGTATACTTACCAGTGCCTTGACAGCGGAAGGGAGGAGCGACAGAAGACGACAAAATCAGCGTTATTTATGTCTTATACAATGGCTCACGATCCGGGAAATCCGGCGTATGATATCATGAAAACACATGAACGAGATAAGTCATTAATGGCCATGTATATGCACATACCAAGAGCAAAGGAAAACCGCTATTGGTCTGGTAACGTCTCATTCGATGACATTCCGTCAACGACGGTAAACGAAATGGAGACAGTGGCGTTACGCATGGCGATTCGAGGCGCTTATAATTTCTTGCCATCCAGCTAACTAGCGGGCATAATGGCGTTGTTAAACTTTCATCAAAACAGGAGTATTCAACATGCATTTACCAAACGGTGCAAAGGTCTTCTTTGAGAAGACTCGCGGTGCGGAGGTTCCGTTTACCGCAATGACCAACGACGCGAAAAACCCAAAAATCACAGTGGCGGACGGCAAGCTGAAGGTGAAAGATATTGTGATCTTCACCGATTGCACCTGGGGCGACTTCGTTAACAAGGTGGCTCGCGTAAAAGCAGTGACATCAGGAGTGGCAACGCTGGAAGAGTTCGACACATCCGACACTAACAAGTATCCTACGGCTGCAACCGGAAGCGTGAGCGTAATCTCTGACTGGATCGAGTTGCCTTGCATTCAGGATTTAGGTAAAGACGGCAACGAACAGCAGTTCTATAACTATCAGTGCCTTAGCGATGAGCGCGAGCAATCAGAACCTACTTACAAGTCGGCGGTGACGCTTAACTACACGTTTGCGCACGATTACAGTAACGCGATCTACCCTGTGTTGCGTTCAGCAGACACCAGCAAGCAGGCGAAAGCGATGTACATGTATATCCCGCGAGCTTCCGAGGTTCGTTACTGGTCTGGAATTGCATCTTTCGATGACATTCCTTCCACGGCTGTTAACGAGATGGAAACGGTAACGCTTAACGTTGCGCTCAAAGGTTCTCACGTCTTCCTTCCGGTGGTCGCTTAATTAAATGGCGGGGCTTGTGCCTCGCCTTTTTTTGTGCATAATAGCGAATAACACAAACCAATCAGGAGTTAACAAAATGGCCAAGTTCAAAATTCAAATCGGCGGCAATCTCCCTTCTTTCAAACTGCCAGTAACTTTCACTTGCCCGGACGGCAAAGAAGCAACAATCACCATGACCGTAAAACACCGCTCCACCGATGAGATGAAAGACTTCTATGAGAGCGAAGATAAAGCGCCAAAGGGTAACGCCGAGTTTATCCGCTTCATGGCCGAAGGCTGGGATCTTGATGATGAGTTCAACGACGAAAACATTTCATGGCTTTGCGCTCACTTCCCGGCGTTCGTCATGGCACTGCCGCAAACTTACATGGCCGCGCTTGCGGGCCACCGTGCAAAAGTTTAAGGCGGGCTGTTTATCTCACGCTTCAGCCTGAGCTAACCGATCGCCAGCTTGCGGAGTACGGGTTAAGGCGATCGGATTATGAAGCAGATCTTGAAACGATCTATTTTGATGAACAGACCGCCCAAAGCTGGCAGCTATTCCAGGCCATGCAAACGCAGTGGCGAATCGGGATGAATGGCCCGACGGGGCTTGACTATAACACGTTGCCTATGCTGTTCGAATTGTATAAAATCGACAATCGAGAAGCGGCATTACTTGACTTGCAGATCCTGGAGGGTGAATACCTGAAGGAGATTTACAAGAAATCCAAATAAGCGCCTACGGGCGCTTTTTTCATATGGGGGCTAAACATGGCTGATAAAGTAGCTGGGTTGACGTTTGGCGTTGACGTTTCGCAGGTTGACAAAGCGGTACGATCACTCGCAGAACTGAAAAACCAAAGCCAGCAAACGGGCGCTGGCCTACAGTCACTTGCGGACGCTGAAAGGCGGGCCACGGCGCAGACCGAGGAAATGAACCGCGCGTTGCAGCGCCAGAAGCAAGAGACAGATAAATCAAAAACCAGCTTTAGCAGGATCGCAAGCGCCATCGATCCCACGATCTCAAAAATGGCCAACTTGCGCAAAGCTACAGAAGAACTTGATAAAGCGTGGGCTTTGGGGCTTGTTCCAGATAAGGAATTTTTCCGCCTGGGCGCTATCATCGAATCTACTACCAACCAACTACGGCGGCAGCAGGCGGCGCTAACCGAAGAAGGTCGCGCAGCAATCGCAGAGGCGGAGGCAAAGCAGAAGGCGGCAAACGCCGGGCGTGAGTTTATCGCCAGCCTGAAACAGCAGGCTGAATCCATCGGGAAAACACGCGCCGAACTGCTGGAGATGAAGGCGGCGCAATTGGGCGTATCGGCAGAAGCTGCCCCGTTCATTAACGCGCTGAAACAGCAAGAGCAGGCGTTAAAGAAACAGCAAAACGCTATGGGCCTGGCTGGCATTTCTGCCGGGCAATATAAAATGGCCATGCGCCAGTTACCGATGCAGATCACTGACATTGTAACGTCGCTTGCTTCAGGTATGCCAATCTGGCTGGTTGCGGTGCAGCAGGGCGGGCAAATCAAGGACAGCTTCGGCGGCTTGAGCAATACGTTTAAGGTGTTGTTGAGCTACATCAACCCGCTAACAGTTGGCGCTGCGTCGTTGGGTATCGCCCTGGCGGCAATCGCTAAAGCTGGTTATGACTCCTGGAGTACGCAACGAGAACTGGCGAATGCGCTGGTGCTGACTGGTGGCTATGCTGCGACCACCACCGGGCAGATCACAGCCTTAACCGAAGAGATTAACAAAAACTCATCGGCAACGATTGGCAGCATTCAGGAAATCGCAACATCGCTCGCCAGTTCTGGTAAGTACACCATTAACCAGATTAAGCAGATCACGAAGACTACGGCGGAATGGTCGGCGCAGACTGGAGAAAGCGAGAAGACGATCACAGGGTATTTTGATTCGATCGTAAAAGACCCTGTTAAGGGGCTTGCCGATCTCAATGAGCGTTTTAATTTTCTGAAAGAGGGCCAGCTAACCTACATCGAATCTTTGCGTAAAACCAAAGGCGAGACGGCAGCAGTAGATGCGGCGACAAAACTGTTTGCTGATACTATGGATAAGCGCCTTAAAGATATCGCGGACAGCGCAACGCCGCTCGAAACGATGTGGACGGATATTAAAAAATGGGCGGCTGACTCGTGGAAATGGGTAGGCGATCACACGGTAGGGGCGCTAAACCTTATCGTTGACACGGTTTCCGCAATCATCAACACGATCAGGAAGCTGATTGCCGACGGCGACGCCATGATCGCGCAGTTCATCGTTGACGCTGGCCGACAGCTACAGAAGATCCCCGGCATGGGAGACTTTGGGAATGACTTTCTGGCGCAGCAGGAGAAGTTAATCAAGGACTCGAAAGCCAAATCCGCCGAGCTTGCAAAAACCATTGCGGAACAGCAGGCAAGGATCGCAAAAGGCGAGATGGGTTACATTGATGCCGCGAAGGACAAAACTGTTTCTGGCGGGTACAGCAGCAAAACGAAGGAACGCGTAAATCAGGAAGAAAAGGATATCCTGAAAAACCGCAACGCCAGGAAGCAGCAGGCAGACGCTGGCGTAAAAATTGATGAGCAGTATCAGGCTGAACTGCTATCGCTCCAGGCGCAGTTGAAGGTTTTGCAGCAGCACAAAGGGCTTGACGACAAGATCAGCCAGCAGCGCAAAGACTACTTCGAGACGGTTGCTAAATTCCAGGTTTTGGAAGAGGCAAGCCAGAAGAGAAAACTGACCCAAAGCGAACAGCAGATGCTGGCGAACAAAAAGAATATCCTGTACATGGCGGAACAAAAGGCCATCGTGGGAGATCAGATTGTTCAGCAGCAGAGACTGAACGCCTTGCTTGACAAGTCGACCAAGTATCAAAACCAGATGGCGGAGAAAACCAAAGCGCTACAGGATACCGCCGGAATGGGTAGCAAGGAGCAGGAGAGATACCGGGCCAATGCGCAGATGGCGGCTGACTGGAAAAACAGCGGCGGATCTTTAAGTGACCCTGGATTTAAAGCCATGCAGGCCGCAAGCGATAAATTCTACGCACAGCAAGATGCGCAAATGCTGAACTGGAAGGCCGGGTTTACTCACGCGTGGGCTGACATTGGCGACGAAGTTAATGACGTATACAGCAACATCGGGGATATCACAAAAAACGCATTTAGCGGAATGGCGAGCGTACTGACTGATTTTGTCATGACTGGTAAGGCCAGCTTTAGCGACTTTGCAAAGAGCGTGATCACTGACATTACCAACATGCTTATCAAGATGGCGCTGTTTAACTCGCTTTCTGCCGCGTTTGGTGGTGGCGGTACGTTCAGCTTCGCCAACATGTTCAGCAAGGGATTTTCTGGCGGCGGTTACACTGGCGACGGCGGGAAGTATGAGCCAAAAGGTGTTGTTCACGGCGGGGAATTCGTGTTCACGAAGGAGGCGACGCAAAGGTTAGGCCCGGAAAACCTATACCGACTAATGCGCGGCTATGCAAGTGGCGGCCTGGTTGGGGGTAACGCAAGTTCCGGATCTGGAATCACCAACGGCGGCAACGTCGCGGCGTCGGCGGCTATGGTGTTTACCATTGGTGATATTAACATCACGATGGGTTCCGGTCAGGATAGCAAGGGGTTAGAGCAGGGCGTAAGGCAGATCGTGAACGATATGTTCACCGAGGCTTTGAGCCAAAACGGGCGCATTGCGAAGTTCGTCAATGAGAAAACGAGGAGGTAGTAGTGGATTCCTTTAAATGGTGTACGCAGATTCAAGGAGGGGCGGCAAAAGTCGCCGTTTCCAATAACATTCGCTCGATCAGTTTCGGAAACGGCTACATCCAAACGGCGTCGAGCGGCATTAACACGAAGCGCCGGACGGTTTCGATCGTTTATGGTGGGTCGGACTGGCAAGAGGTTTATGACTTCTGCCAGGAGCACGTAACCAAGCCGTTTGTATGGAAGGCGCCGGATGGAAGAATGGGCGTATTCGTCGCAACTGCCGACTCCGTTAACCTTGCGCCGCAGGGTGGCGGGGTGTTTGAGGTAACGGCTGAATTCGCCGAACGCTTCACTTCGGCCGGATAATCAAAAAAGCGCCCTTTACGGGTGCTTTTTTTTGGCCTATGATCTGGAGTCAATTAGAGGAGGGCTTACGATGACAGCCAATGTTTCAAAAGAGTTTGCGAACTGCTTACAAAAACTTTTCCCCGGCGAGATCCTAACGCTGATCGATATCGACGCCACAAAGTTCGGCGGGCAGGTCTACCGATTCCATAACGAGAACGTCGCCTATACAACCGAGGAGCTTTTAGCAGCGGTGAACGGCGGGACGCTTCAGCCCAAGATGATCACGTTTCGCGGCGAGCAATATGGCCCGCGCCCGTTCGGCCTGGGCGGGATCGCAATGTCGAGTGATGGCACGGTGGAAAAGCCGACGCTGACTGTTAGCAATATTGATGCGCAAGCGAGTGCTCTTATTCGCTCCTACAACGGCCTCATGCAAGCCAAAGTTACGGTATGGGTTTTGGTCAAGGAATTGCTACAAAGCGACGGCAGCGTTAAAGAGGGCGATTTTAGGCGATTTGTTTACTACATCGAGCGACCTAAGAAGGTTGACCCGCAAAAGGCAACGTTCGAATTAACATCCGTGTTTGATATGGATGGATTAATGATCCCGGCACGCCTAACGCAAACCGTTTGTTATTGGGCGCAGCGTGGGTGGTATAAGTCAGGCAACGGCTGCGACTACAACGGGCAGAACGGATACTTCGACAAGTTAGGAAACAGGGTTGACGACCCGGCGCAAGATGTTTGTGGTGGCCTGGTGTCTTCTTGCAGGCTTCGTTTTGGTAGTGAGCCGTTGAGTTTTGGCGGATGCGCTACAGCAACGTTAAAGAGTGGTAGCTAATATGTTAACTCCAAAGATTAAAATGCAGATCATGCAGCACGCGAAGGAAGTCTACCCGCACGAATGCGCTGGGCTGGTTACGCAAAAATCACGCGTGCAAAAATATCACCGACTCGACAATGTTTCGCCAGATCCTGAGAACGAGTCAATGCCGGACGAAACGCAGTATGCGCTGGCATCAATGGATGGCGAGCCGATCGCGTTCGTTCATTCTCACACTGGCGACGGGGCAACCACGATCCCAAGCGCCACAGATTTATGCTTTTGTGATGAGTCCGGCTTGTCGTGGGTTATCGTCTCCATCCCGGAAGGTGACATGCGAATCATTGAGCCTAAGCGCCGTCCGCTGATTGGTCGTCCCTGGGCTTTGGGTGCTTATGATTGCTATGGCCTTATTATGGATTTTCACAAGCGCCACGGCGTCACACTAAAAGATCGGCGAGTACCGTTCGAATGGTGGAAGCCGGAATACAAAGAGAATCTTTACCAGGACTACTGGCAAGAGGACGGGTTCATTGAAAACACTGGCGAGCCTGAAGTTGGCGATATGATCATTTTTCAGCTTCAGGCGGAGAAGTGGAATCACGCGGGGATTTACGTTGGAAATAACAACATCCTTCATCACGCATATGGCAAGCTGTCTCGCCGGGATATCTATTCTGGATGGTACGAGCAGCATAAGGTTTTAATTTGCAGGCACAAGGAGCTTAAACATGGCATCACATACAAAGACGATTAAACTTTCTGGTTCCCTGGGGCGTCGGTTCGGCGTATTCCACAAACTTGCGGTTGATTCGGTTGCTGAATGCATCCGTGCGCTGTCTTACCAGGTTGAAGGGTTTAAGCCGTTCATGCAGAGCAAAGTTGGTTCAAACATGCGCTTCGGTATCATCGCAGACGGAAAGCCAATCAGTACGAGCGACTTTGCAACTTTCTCCGTGGCAAAGGAGATTAGAATCATCCCAATCCCAAAAGCCAGAAAGAACGGCGGGTTGTTACAGATCGTTATCGGCGCGGCGATTATGGTAGCGGCGTTCTACACTGGCGGCGCAGCATTGGCCGAGATGGGCGCTTTTGCATCGGCGGCCTTTATGGCTGGTGGCTCAATGGTTTTGGGTGGCGTAATGCAGATGATCGCCCCGCAGATGGGCGGCAACATGCGGGCGAGCGAATCGCCTGAGAACAAGCCATCTTATGCGTTCGGCGGGCCTATTAACACCACGGCGGCAGGTTATCCAATCCAATTACCATACGGTTACAGATTGGCTGGCGGCGCATTGTTCGGTTCGGGATCTTACGCAGAAGACAACAACTAATTAAGCCATTCGCTTTTTAGCCTGGGGGCGTAGCCTCCGGGCTTTTTGTCGTGTACAATTGCGAGACTATTAACAGGAGGCTAAACGATGAATAATATCAAGGCCCGTAAGGGTGGCTCCAGCAAGCCGCGAACCCCGGTAGAAATGCCAGATAACCTGATCTCAAAAGATAAGATCAAGTTGTTGCTTGCTGTTTCAGATGGCGAGGTGGTTAACGACTTCAGCATGAAGCAATTGCATTTTGGAGGCGTCCCGGTTCAGAACGAAGATGGAACTTTCAACTATGAAGGCGTAATCGCTGAGTTCCGCCCCGGCACGCAAACGCAGGACTACATCCAGGGGTTCAGCGAATCAAGCGCTGAATTCCAGGTTGCTCGTGAAGTCACTCACAACACGCCTTATACGCTTACCGTATCGAACAAGAATCTTTCTGCCATTCGCTTTCGCCTGTTATGGCCCCGCGTTCTGAAGCAAAAAGATAACGGCGATATGGTCGGATCGGTTGTTGAGTACAAGATCGAGATGGCGGTAGATGGCGCAAGTTATCAGACCTACCTAACGGGCAAAATTGACGGAAAGAACACGACTGGCGGTTACGATCGGAGCATTCGCGTTAACCTGCCGCAAAACTTCACGTCGCAGGTTCTTATCCGCGTTAGCCGGGTAACTCCGGACTCTGACGGGGTGAAGGTTGTCGATGCCTTCCAGGTTCAATCCTACGCTGAGGTCATTGATGCAAAATTCCGCTACCCGTTAACGGCAATGCTTTACGTTGAGTTCGATAGCGATCTGTTCCAGAACCAGATCCCCACTATCTCACTCAAAAAGAAATGGAAGATTATCCAGGTTCCGAGCAACTACGATCCGATTAATCGCACGTACTCCGGAACGTGGGACGGTGTTTTCAAGTGGGCGTGGAGCAATAACCCGGCATGGGTGCTTTATGACCTGATCATGAATCAGCGCTATGGTTTAGACCAGCGCGAACTTGGCATCCCGGTTGACAAGTGGTCGCTGTATGAGGTGGCGCAATACTGTGATGAGCTTGTGCCGGACAATCGCGGCGGGATGGAACCGCGCTATTTGATGGATGTAGTTGTTCAGTCGCAGGTTGAGGCGTTCCAGTTAGTAAGGGATATTTGTTCCGCATTCCGTGGAATGACGTTCTACAACGGTGAAAGCCTTTCTATTATCGTCGACAAGCCGCGCGATCCGGTGTACCTGTTTACGGCTGATAACGTCGTTGATGGCGTGTTCGTTCGGACGTTCCCAAGCGAAAAGACGATGTATACGTCGTGCAACGTCATGTTCGACGACGAAGAAAACCAGTACGAACAGGATGTTGAACCAGTATTCAACCCGGACGCAGCCATGCGGTTCGGCCACAACCCAACGAGCATTACAGCGATCGGGTGTACCAGAAGGACGGAGGCGAACCGCCGTGGGCGTTGGATTCTGCAAACGAACCTAAGCGCTACAACCGTTTCGTTTTCGACTGGCCTGGAAGGCATGATTCCTTCTTGCGGCGATGTAATTTACGTTGCAGATCCGCACTGGCAATCGGCCTTTAACCTGGTGCTATCAGGCCGCGTCATGGAAGTAACGGGAACGCAGGTTTTTCTGGCTTTCCGCTGCGACGCGAAGGCTGGCGACACTCTGATCCTGAACACTGACGACGGCAAGCCTGTGCGACGCACAATCGCCAGCGTTTCGGCTGACGGTAAGACCCTCACGCTAAACGTTGGGTATAACTTTGACGTTGCGCCTGACAGTGTATTCCTGATCGAGAGCGATCAGCTTGCAGCGGAACAGTATGTAGTAACCAGGATTGAAAAGGGTAGTGATGACGACGAATTCACCTTCGCCATCACAGCTACGCAGTACAACCCGAACAAGTATGACGCGATCGACAACGGAGTAATTACCGACGACCGACCAACTTCGGTTGTTGACCCGGATTCAATGGGCGCTCCGAAAGACTTAACGATTAGCTCGTTTTCTCGCATTGTTCAGGGAATGAGCGTCGAGACGATGGTGATCGGCTGGTCTGCCGTGCAGTATGCAAAACTGTACGAGGTGCAATGGCGCAAAGATGGCGGTAACTGGAACAACGTTCCTCGCACTGCGACAACGCAGGTTGATATTGAAGGCATCTATGCTGGCGAGTATCAGGCCCGCGTTAGGTGCATTAGCGGCGGGAATGTAGCGTCTCCGTGGTCTGCATTGGCAACCGCTACACTGACCGGGAAAGTCGGAGCGCCAAAAGGCCCGATTAATCTTTTTGCGTCGGACAATGAGATCTTCGGCATTCGCGTTAAGTGGGCCATGCCAGAAGGGGCGGAAGACACGGCATACATTGAGCTTTACCAGTCGCAAAGCGGAACCGATCAGGATGCAAGCCTGCTTACACTGATTCCTTACCCGGCGGCTGAATACTGGCATTCAATTCTGCCCGCTGGCTACGTGAACTTCTACAAAGCCAGAAGCGTAGACCGGATCGGCAACGTTTCAGAATGGACTGATTACGCTCGCGGTATGTCTTCGACTGACGTTAACATCATCACAGATGCGATCCTGGATGAAATCCTGGATAGCGACGCGATGAAGGAGCTTCAGGAGAGTGCGCAGGATAGCGCGGCAAAACTCAATGACTACGCGAACAGCATCATTCAAAACGCTTTGGCGAATGATGCGGACGTCAGGGTTATGCGCAAGGAGAACGGCAAGCGGAAGGCCGAGATCGCACATACTACGGTGTTGATCGCCAACGAATCAGAAGCGAGGGCGGCTGAAATTACGCAGCTTAAAGCGCAGATTGATGAAGATATCACGTCGCAGATCACGATCCTTAACGAAGCTATGGCGACGGAAAGCGAGACGAGAGCAACGCAGATCGGTCAGTTGCAGGCAGATTTTGCGGCTGATATTGACGGCGTAAAAACAACCATGAGCGCTGGTTTTACGCAGGTTAATCAGGCTATTGCAAATGAAAGCGACGCGCGGGCAAGTTCCGAGGCAGCGCTAGATGCCAAAATCGGGCAGAACTCCGCAGCGCTAAATCAGAAACTCGACTCGTGGGCAAACGTTAATGGCGTAGGTTCCATGTACACTATGAAGTTAGGCCTGAAGTACAACGGACAGGAATACAATTCCGGGATGGCCCTACAGCTTACCTCAAGGGGTGGAAGCGTTGTTTCGCAGGTGCTGTTCATTGCTGATAGATTTGCTATCATCCGTAATGCAGCGTCGGGATCTTACACGTTGCCGTTCGTTGTACAGAATGACCAGGTGTTCATGAATAACGCGCTTATTCAGGACGGTTCGATTACCAACGCGAAGATCGGTAACGTCATTCAGTCCAACAACTTTCAGGAGAATGTTGCAGGATGGAGGCTTGATAAAAACGGCGTATTTGTCAACTATGGTTCAACATCTGGCGAAGGTTCCATCAAGCAAACTAACCAGAACATCACGGTTCGAGATGGTAGCGGCCGCGTTCGTTGCCAGTTGGGTAGAATCACTGGCGCATGGTAAAATTAACGCCGGGAGAAATCCCGGCTTAACCAATGGAGGTATTTTATGGCTTATGGCTTTCAATCTTGGGATGCGAACGGGAACCCCAACAACTATGGGATCGTCCCTGTTTCGGTTGCTGGATATATTGCTTTGGCGCAAGGCCAGAAAAGCGGAACATGGTCTTACAACGTTCCACCTGGTTTAAGGTTGGGTTTCTTTTGGGTCGCAAATCAAGACCAGTACGGCACATCGAAGAGGCGAATTACCGTTAGCGGTAATCAGATCGTTGTTTCAGATGCGCCAGATGATGCGCTGGAATCAGGTGTCTACCCGGCGACGCAAGGTTTTATTGTTGTTCAAATTATGAGTTAAAGATTATGGCAGATTACGGAATTTTACTTACCAATGATAGCGGCAATGTTTGGGTTTCTCCTCAAAGCATACCGCTGGCACTGCTATCAAAGCAAAGCATCACCCTGAGAGGTGGAACCAATTCCGATGAGGTGAGATCGGTAACTTACGACACGAATCACCCATGCGTGCCGTTCGTGGTCTTTCATGGCTCATCACCAAACGGCGCTTTCACAAAAATTAGGTACGACGGGAACACTTGCAGTGTTGTTTTTTCCGCTGGTTCACAAGGCGTATATGCTGAAGTTTATTTCTTTGCCGTATTCCCACAATCCAATCCTGGTTACGGCCTTGCTATTTGGGATGAAAACGGCACGCTGATTTTGACCAATGAGACCAGGACGCTTTCAGACGTGCAGACCTACGGCACTGGTTTTAATCTAAACGTCACTAACGGCGGGAAGTGGGCGGTTAGTCCTGTTCAGTTAGGCGCGATCGTTGGTGTTATTCGTGATCCTTACCCAAGACCATTTCAGGGCGACTATGGCGCAGCGGCATTCTTTAACGGCTCAAGTACGCAACTTACCGCATATCTAACGCAGGCACCAGGAGGGGCCGCCAGCGATCTTACCTACGTCGATATGAAAAACACCTGCATCGCTATTGATTGCGCAAGGTATGATTAAAAAGAAAGGGGCCATGCGGCCCCTTTTTTACATCCCTAATTTATCCTCAAGTGCGGATAACCGCGCTTCAAATCCTTTTGCGATAAACATGTTTAACTCATCAATGCGGAACGAGTAGCGATCACCAGCCGGGATGGTTTTGTAGATCGGGTTTTCCGACCCGTCTTCATTCGCTGGCCCATATTCTGAAACCACCGTTTGCTCATCCCACTTGTCATAACAGATGAAGCCATATTTAAACGGCTCAAGACCAAAACTTTCCATGATCTCCATAGCACGCTGTACGGTCAAACCGCAGTGCTCGCGCACGTCGTTCATATCGGCTTGCTCTTTCCACGTCCAGAACCCGATCTCCTTCGCAATGGCTTTGGCCGCTTCGGTTTCAGGATCGCTCATGGCTCGAACGTCGTTCTTCATCCGACCGTCTGAGGTGTTGATTGCCCCATTTTTAGCGTAGATGTTATTGACTCGACCGCTACCCCATCCAATATCATAACCGCCATCGCCCATAGGGATGAAGTTCCCGTTGTGGTCAACGCACCAGCGAGAGGTTCGCGTGGTTGAGCCTGTTGCGCAGGTTTCAAACAAGATTCGCGTTGGCGTACTCGTTGCCCCCCACCCGCTAGGAGCCTGAATATTAACCGCTCCTCGCATTGAGTCGAATTTTTCCCCGTCGTGGCCAGATGCCCCAAAGAAGAAATTAGACCATGCCTGTGTAGCGCCGATATATTTATCAGAGTTAGCCAGGCTACCATCGCACCACATTGCACGAATAGCTGGCGATGAAGCGTTAGAACCACGAGGCGCAATCATGTTAATTTCAGGCGCACCATCCGCCACAATTTTCAGTCCTCGACCATCCTGATTGGTTGGGGCGTTGAATTTCGGAACTGCTGCGTTAAGCGTTTCAAAGCTACGCACCCCATCAAGATCAGGCGACACCATGCTACCAGCAGTGGCCAACCACGTATCCCCGTTGTCAGAAATTCGCATAACAGGAGAACGCCACCCGATGTTTTTACCCTGCGGAGTGACTAATAGGCGAATCCAACCCCCATTGTTGCTTTCCGATGCATCGCCAGCCCCCAGGAAGTGCAAGGCCGCGTTACTGTGCTCCGTGTAGTAAGATCCTAGCCACGGTCGAGATCCATAACCGCCTAAAAGCTGGTTGTTCTTTGTGGCACTATTTGACGCGCCGCGTGCATAGTTATGGAATACAGCAGATCCGCCAGCCGTATTTTCAATCCCAAAAGAACACTCCGTTGTGTTGCTGCCGATAAAGTTAACACCAATCCCGGTTGTCGCGGTTGTCTCCTTCAGTGGCAAACCCTGAGACGCGGTAACATCCACGCCGCCGCGAAGGTTAGAAGATCCGTTAACGCGTAGCGTGCTTGACATTGTAACGGCGTTGCTAAAGCTGGCATTCAATCCGGTAACAGTAAAGTTTGATGCATCAAAGACAACTTGCTTTGCGCTATTCATATCGCCATTAGGGCGGAAGTACATCCCCTGACCGCTTTCAGGGATTGAGTACACGATCGCATTGTTGTTATTGGCCCTAACCACGCAACCATTCAGGGTCAGCGTAGCGTTTCCGCCAGGCACGCTGATCGCTTGTGGTTGACTGAACGTGTTAGCTACGTTGGTGCGCGGGATCGTGCTATCGTTAGCCATCAAATAATCAGATGGTGAATTATATACAATCCCGGCTGGCTCCGTGGTAATCCACGAATAACCAGTGCGATCGATGATTGGCCCGGTAATCACATCACCTCTTGGTTGTACGTTCAAACGATTTAGCCACATTTCAGGAATGTACCCCGACGGGGCGTGCAAATAAACATCAAATGAGTTATCGGTATTTTTTACCACCCCAAGATTAATGCGCGGAGCACTTGGCCTTGCAGCAACTAAAGACCGTTGCGTAAACCAAATGTCAATATTATCGCTTGTCAACGGTGATGCTGGTAGACCTCTTCCAGATAAGGAGAAGATATCAACCGGGACGTTTGCAGCGCCATATCCAGAACTTCCACCGATGATAAACTGAGCAAAAGCGAAACCACTTCCAGTATTTTTAACTTTAGCGATATTCATCCATGCCCGCGAGCCGCCTGGCGAAGTCGGCAACTTATCCGGCGCTTGAACGCCAGCAACAAGATCGACAGTCTGGTTATAAAGACTTTGAGTCTGATCCCTTGCCGACCCTGCTTGCTGCCGTGCTGTTAGCGCCGCTTGCTCCGAAGTCTTAGCGTTCGTTTCTGAAGTTTTCGCCGCCCCTTCTGACGCAGCAGCCGCCGACGCGCTCGCGCCAGCCGCTTCGGAATCCGCCCTAACCTGATTGGCAAGATTTTGAAGTGTTTCGAAATCAAAATCCTTAAAGAAATCTACTGCATCCGCAATTACGGTTTCCTGCGACTGATAGTAGCGCAGCGTTTCCGCAACATCTTGCGCCAGGCCGTCAACGGTAAGCGAGTCACTTAACAGGATCGCGTAATCGCTAGACGCTACGACAGCGCCTTTTGTGGTGATGGCTTTAATTTCAGTATCGCTAACCACCTTGTTTACGACGGCCATTTGAATTGGTGACGACAAAAACATGATCGTCGCGCCGGGGCGAATCAGCGAAAGCGAAGATTGCCATTTTGTGCCAGTCCCGGTAACAGTTCCGTCTGCGGCCATAGCCGCTTTGCCTTCTCTGTATAGTGCCATTTTAAAAGCCTCTTATGTTGGTTGAGTAACGCAGATAATAGCATCAATGAACCGATAAAAAAAGGAGCCTTTCGGCTCCTTTAGTTGTCAAATTAGAACGGGATATCATCATCGAAATCCATCCCCGGATTCCCGCCGCTGTTTTGCGGTTTAGGCGCTTGTTGCGGCTTGGGTTGTTGAGGCTGCCCCCACCCGGATTGCTGATTGCCGCCGTTTTGCGAAGGCTCGCGCTGGCTGAATTCGAGTTGTGGCATAATCATTTCATTGTGGCTGTAAATTGTGCCGTTGTGCTCGCGGTTCACGATCTGAAGCGTCCGGCAGGTGACGCTGATCACCTTATTCATTTGCAGCGCTTCATCGTACCACTTAATCATGCTTTCTTTTGCAAAGAAAACAGCGCGGTAGTTCGTGTAAATTGTTTCGTCCTCGCCATCACGATTGCGGATCTTCATCCGCTCCGACAGGTCTACGGCGTACATCTTCCACGGCCCGTTATTATTGCTGCCTTCCTTGATGTACGGTTCTTTTCGGATTACACCTGTTACAACATGCATTGTCATTCCTATGGGGCGGTTTCCCGCCCGGTTAAATTAGTTGAAAGATGAAATATCTTGTGCTTCTGGTTCAGGCTTTGATTCTACCTTTTCCGGCTCCCGTTTCGCAACCTCTTGCGGTTTACCGGGGTTAAAGCCGTTCGCCGGGGTGACTTTCAGTTCTGCCTGGCGTTTGGTGATATCGTCTTCCGTCATTTTCCATTCCGCAGGCGTTAACGTTTGTTTCGCCATCTTATAGATCTCCCGAAGCGATTCGAGATCTTCGCACGCGTCAATGCGTTTTTTGAAGTCTTTCGGTGTCATTTTCGTAATTTCTGCATCATCATCCGCCTGCTTGATACCTAGCGCTGCGGCCAGCGCATAACGGCGTGCGTAAGATGTTGTTGAACCGTATGCTTGTTCGACTGTTTTGCTGATCGGCATATTGTACTGAAACGCCATGAACTCGCCGCTTTCATGCAGAAACATCGTTTCGAGGTGCATAACCTTTTCGGTGCTGGTATCCATCATGGATTGAATGACCATAATTTTATTCTTCTCCAGCGCCGGGGAAATCGCGTCGAGGATATCACCAAGATTCGCATAGGTGTTCCCAAGATGGTTGTTCTTCCCGCTTTTCTTCGCGGCCACGAAGCCAGATTTTGCTTTGATTAATGCGGCTGCAATGGTGGTGAATTTTTCAGATGTACGCATGATAAAGTTTCCTTTTCCTGATTGGTAATGCGCACTATATCACAAGTGCGCACCAGTGTTTAGCTATTTGTGCCGTATACGTCCGGGAACATGTATTTCACAAACTGCGGAGTAGGCAAAACGACTTCCGCCGCGTTTGACTCATATGATGGCCATGAATCATGCTTCACGCATTCCGCATACTGATGAATCACGCTTTGATACTGCTTGCGACCGATCTCGATCTGCTGGCTGGTCAGGGTGAACGCCAGCGGAGCAAACGGTGATTTTTTCTCCTGCGTTAGCAGTCTGACAACTACCGGGCGTTTTTCGTTGTAAGTCTTCACGAACAGATCGCGCTGCAATGCCATCTTGAGATAGTAACCCAGGTTGAAGGCGAGTCGACCGAAATCGTCAGGCTTGGAAGATTGCGTGGTTTTGTAGTCGGTAATCACCACGACCTCGAAAACCTCATCCGGGTTGAACCCCCACTCCTTGATGAGTTCTGGATCGGAAACCACGTCAACATGATCGAGTCGAACCTTGACCTTGACGCCGAAGATCTCACCGAAGATTGACAATTCACGCTGTGCGGTAGGCGATTCGATACACGCGGCGTGTCGCGGGTTGGCCAACATCACGCTTCGCATTTGAACAACGGCATCGAAATCAACATCCTTAACCAGCTTGCGCCCGGAGTTCATCGCGGCGCTTTCGTCGCAAAGTTCAATCGCCCACCAAACATTTACGTCAATCCCGGCGCGATATGCCATTTCCAGAAGTTCCGGGTAATCCTTGTTTGACGTCCCAATCAGGCCGCACGCTTTCAGCTTCGCAGACAATGCCGACTTCGACGTAATCAGATCTTTAACCTCGCCCGGAGAAGTCGCCCGCAGGTACTCGCCATTAAATTTTGCCGTCTCAAGCATACAGGTATGCGAACAGGTTCCGAACGCCAGCGCGGCGGTTTCCTCGCGCACCTTGAATTTCCAGTGCGCCGGGGATGTTGCGTAAATCTCGCCGAGGCTTGAGCCGCTAACGTATTCCGCGCACCAGGAGTTAGGATCGTGATATTGCTCGTTAGTCAATTCACTGCTGGTGTATGCCCTGAAAATTGCTTCAGCCATTGATATTGCTCCATTTGTGGTTTCGTTGCGTTAAGTATACGCATGACGATTCCCAGCGCAAGGCAAAAAGTGCTATTCGCAATTGGTCAAAAAATGAGCGAAATTTACGTAAGATTTAGTAAGATGCATCTTACGTGATTTTTTCCATACATTTCATAAAGTTAACGCAAATCGGTAAGATGGTAAGATCCCTATAGGTAAATATCCATGAAAAATCTGGCGCGAAATCCAGCGAAAAAAGACACGTACCCCGGAGAAATCTTACCAAGATAAGTATAGAGAGATAGAGTAATAATAATAATATTATTATTTATCATATACTTACTATCTATATATTGCGGTTAATTGGTTAAATTTTGCGCGAAATTTACGTAAGATTCATCTTACTAAATCTTACCTAAAGTGGTAAGACCAGTTGCAAGCTACTGAATTTCAGGCATAAAAAAAGGTAAGACTGATTTTCTCAATCTTACCTAAATTCTGGTCAATATTTAATCAGAGAAGAGATGATGCCTTGTATAACTTACGCTCAAAGCCGAGCTTGAAGTTGTCACCGTTCGGAACGATAACCTTGAGATCCCGATCGTCGGCGGCCGCCAGCATATCCCGATCTCCACGACGGCAAACTACCCGCATTTCTCGCTTACCTTCTCCGCCCTTGCCTTTATACCTGTACGCCACGATCTCGACGTTTGAAGGTATGATGCAGGCCCAAACGTCGCACTTGAACGAACTGGCAATATTGAAGTGCATAGCCTCAATCCAGGATCGAGCAAGGTAAATCGGCCCGTTACCGTCGTCGCTCTGATTGGTCACTATCACCGATCCGAAGGTCAGATCTCCAGCTAACATCTTCTCCCTGCCTTCTTCATCAATGAACAGGATATTGCAATACTCATCATCCGGCCCATCTTCATGCACGAGTTGCATCGGGAGCGCGTGAATTAGCTCCTGCCTGCCGTTCTCGTGAGTTTTTACGCCAACCTGATATGATTTGATATGCTCATTTTCAATGCCCTCATAGAGCGTTACAGGAGTGCTATCGACGGCCTCCGTTCTGTTTAAAACTGCCAGCACTCTTTCATGATCTGCCATCTTGCCGTAGTCATACCCGTTATCACGAGCTACCTGCTTGTTTCTCTTGACCACGTATTCTTGCGGAACCTTGCCGAGATAGCGCCCAAGAATGTTGATGCACTCGCTATACGGCTGGCCGCTTAACTTCATTAACCAGCCGATCCCCTTATCAGCACCGCAGCCGCCACAGTATGCGCCGCCGTCGCCGCGCGTTTCTAACTTGTCAGTCCAGCGGAATCTGTCTTTGCCGCCGCAGTTCGGGCAGTCCTGATGCTTGCCGTTGAAGTATCGAGAGTGGATGCCGCAAATGTTCTGCAACGCCTCGCGCCACATGCCAGCCATGTACGGCAAAACCTCTTTTTCATCGTAAAAATCCACGTCGTTACCTCCAAATAAAAAACGCCTACACGAGAATGATAACCCGGCAGGCGTTTAGTGTTTAGACAAATTGTGCTATCGGACTACGCGGAGCATTTCCCGGCGGTCGCATCGGCGCGTCACTGGCTTGCCGTTGCTGTCAAACCTTAAATCTGGTCGGCAGAATGAGGCGCGGAAACCTTTGCAATTGTTCCGGCGGTAGCTCTTGTGTACGAGATAAGCGCCATCGGCTGAGATCATGCCGCGCTTACGCCACTGCTGAACAACCTGGATGCTAACCCCCAACTCTTTTGCAGTTCCAGCGATACCACCGAAGGCATCAATAACCAGTTCCATCCGCGCAGTCAACCCGGCGCGAACCTCATCCTTCAGCACATAGTAACCAGTTGGGCGCTTGCGCTTCTTCTTGTCTTTCCCGCGCGATGTTCCGTTATTGCCGTTCAAGGTTCGCTTATCAATCTTTGCCATTTGTTCCATAATTTAACCCTCATAGCATTTTTTGTTAAACCTGATAAAATGTTCCATGTATTATACACGCAACTATGCGAATGACAAATTAGGATTGCCCATGCTCACAATTGAACAACAAATTGAAGCCTACGCAGACAAGATCCCGTTAATACAAAAGCGGTTCACCGTCGGAAATATCGTTCCTTACCCTTATCAGGCGGTTGCGTATATTGAGACAGCGAAGCGGATCGCAAAATATGAACATCCTTTTTACATTAAGGCTTCGGTTTCCGCCGGGAAAACCATCATGATCGCCATGCTCGCGGCGCAGTGCAAGGCAATGAACTTACCCATGATGGTTCTTGCTCGCCAGGCCGAGATCGTGAAACAGGATTCCGAGGAGATCAGTAACCTCGATGTTCCCAACTCCGTTTATTGCGCCGGGTTAGGCACAAAGGCGGCATACTTCCCGATCGTCGTCGGATCTGAAGGGACGGTGGTTAATGGCCTGTTTAAAATGCTGGGCGACTACGTGCCTTCAGTTCTGGCCATTGACGAATGCCACCAGGTTGACTGGCAAGATCTGGCGGAAGCGATCGCCAACAATGAATCGTTCGAGTACATGAGCCGACCGAAGGATAAGCCGTATCGCGTGAACGGGGAACTGGTCGATGCCGACCACCCATACGACGAAAAATTCGACGACGTAGAATTCGGCGGCGGTCGCACGCAGTACACCATCGTCATTTGTGAGTTAATTCGGAGGTGCCTTGAGAAGACAGGGCGAGAACTTCGCATCGTCGGCTATACGGGGTCGGAGTTTCGCGGGGTGATTCCCATCTTGCAGGAAGACAAAACGCAGCCGGGATTCTGGCGCGAGCAGATCACCGACATTAACACAAACTATCTTGTCGAGTTCGGTTCGGTAGTTCCCACCATCTTCGGTGACACCGAGGCGGATGGGTTAGGGTATGACCTGTCAGAGTTCCACGGTTCCAGTCAGGACGGTACGCAGGATTTTAGCGCGGAAGAATTGCGCAAGATGGAAAAGAAAATCCATGAATCCGGCGAAATGACGAAGCTGATTATGCAAAAGGTCGTGGAGCGTGCGAAAACCCGAAATGGCGTCCTGATAACTTGCGCTGGACAGCGGCATTGCAAGGAGGCGGCGAGCTATCTACCGCCGGACGCAACATACGCGATCATCACCGAGAAGACCAACTCAAAGAAACGCGGCGAAATTTTGGATAAGGCGAATCGCGGGGAGATTAAATACATCTTCCAGGTGATGGCCCTAACCACTGGCGTTAACGTTCCGTTTTGGGATTTTTCGGTGATATTGCGCAAGATTGGATCGCTTACGTTGCTTATTCAGCTTTTGGGGCGCGGTATGCGACTTCTGAAGGACTGGCAAAAACAGCCACCTTACTCGTGGGTGAAGGAAGACCATTTAGTTTGGGACTTCGCCGGGACTATGGACGATTTGGGCCAGCTATATTTCGATCCGATTCTTGAGCAGGCGCAATACCAAAGACGCAAGAGCAGCAAGAACGGCCCGAAAATTTGCCCGGTATGCAAGGGAGAAAATAGCGAGTACGCCCGCCGATGCATCCACAAAGACAGTAGCGGTAATCGTTGCGAATACTTCTGGATCTCGCAGCGCTGCGAAGACCAGAAAGACCCACGAACAGGAAAGATTAAAGTAAAGGGGTGTTACGCTGAAAACGATATTGTTGCTCGCCAGTGCAGATGCTGCGGGGTGCAGCTTAAAGACCCAAATGACAATCTCACCGGGAAGCACTATACGCAAAATGACTGGTATGATGTTGTCGGGTTCGATATCGGCTTGACTCGCAATCAGTCCGGGATCATCTTCAATTACGTGTTACTGAACCATGACGGCGAGCGATTCACCGCAAGGGAAAAGTTCTTCCCGGAATCAGAGAATCAGATTTGCGGCAAGTTGTGGCGGCAAAAGGCAGTCTTCCAGCACGTTAGCGACGCGGTAATGCGCGGCAAGCTGGGTGGCATGAAAAACGCCCGCAAGATCCTGGAGTATGCGGAATACTTCCGCGCTCCGAAGCGTGTAACGCATCGCATCAACGGCAAGAAGGAAGATATTATTTCACGCAAAGATTTTGGAGACGAATAGTGATTACTGATAAAGGTGATTATCTCGAATACTACGGCGGGCCTGTAAAGGCTTGCCCGCTTGAGAAAATCGATCAGATGAATAGCGTTTCGTGGCTGCGGCACGAATACCCTGATTATCTGTTCTGGCATACGGTTAACGAAGGGAGTAAGCACAAGGCGAGCGCGGTTATCGATCATCAAATGGGGTTACTGAAGGGCGTTAGCGACATTCTGATCCTGATTGGGTTCGGCGGCAAATACCCGTTCGCGGCCATCGAACTAAAGCGCCAGGGCAAGGCGCAGGCGTCACCAGTGAGCAAGGAGCAAAGGGAATTCCTTGCTGCCGTTCGCCGTCGCGGCGGATTCGCCGCCGTGGCCTATGGCTTCGAGCAATTCAAGATCGCTTTCTGCGATGCCATCAAATAGCACTTTTTGTTAAAACCGCCCGGCGAAAGCCGGGTATTATTACCCCATCGAAACGAAGAACGGAGAAACATCATGAAAAACTTCTTGTGGGTAATCGCATCAATCGGTTTTGGTATTGTGGCCACTGGCTTCGGCCTTTGGGTAATTACTCTTGCTGGTCATTTTAAGGGCTTCTAAATGAAAGATATAGCAGACAAAGACACTCGTGACGCATTCATCACGTTTGAGCAATTGGAGCGCGAAACGTTTATTGGCAATGCCCTTGCTACTGGCGGACACTATCAGGCTGTCAGGCCCGACAAGTTTTACCAGGTAACAGGCAACCGATACGCCGGGAGCAAAACGCCTGATATCGTGCGCGATAAGTGGGCGACAGATCGCAGCCTGATCGCATACATGGAAGAGCGTTATGGCCCTTACGATCTTGACGCAGCGGCAGACCAAAGCAACGCAGTTTGTGCGAAGTTTTACGACGAAAAAACGGATTGCCTTAAACGCTGGTGGGGAAAAAACAAGCACGTTTGGCTGAATCCGCCTTACTCGTTTCCAGATCCGTTTATTCTCAAGGCCATTGAGCAAATGGAGCACGACAACCAGATCGACATTCTGCTACCCGGCGACAATTCTACTGCCTGGTTCCGTGACGCGCAGAAGATGGCCGCCGAGATTATCTGGATTGTTGCCGATGTTGAAGAGGATGATGACGGGAACCAGTTAAGCCGATCCGGTCGCCTCGCTTTTATCAACGGATTAAGCGGGAAGCCAGTCGACAACAACAATAAGGGCAGCGTTATTTTCATCATGCGCAAGCTCAAGCCTGGGGAGGAGCAAAAGACGCTTTACATTCCGGTAAGCGAGATTTGCCCGTCATTAGCTAAAAAGCGTATGCGCAAACGTGGGATCTGAAAAATGGAACAGATAGAATCTTTCACCGAGTATCTTCGGATCGTGGTTGAATTGCTGGACAAATACGGCTTCATTGGGACGGATGAGGAAAAGTTAGCCTTTGCTGACACCATCGACGGAACCTACATGGAGTTCATGGACAACGGAATCCCGGTTGCTGACTGGCCAGAAATTCTTGAACGAGAATTGATTGAGTTTAAATCTCATGAAGGCGCGGAGTATTTCGCAAAACAGCACTAATTGCTAAACAATACCCGCCGCGTGCGGGTATTATTACACCATCAACCAATCAGGAGCAAACGCCATGAAAACCAAAACTATTGCAGACACCATTAAGATCGTACCAGCAAAAGCGCAAGTGGTATCTCGCCACCTGGTTAACCTTTCTCGCATGTGCATGGCCGACTACATGGCGAACCCTTTAGAGAATGGCCTTGATGGTGTAGTCGGTGAGATTTATTTTCGCGCAGGTTACGGCCTGGAAAGTGTGGCCATGTATGAGCAAATGGCCGAAGGTTTTTGCATTTACGGTGACGAATGATGATTGTCGAGACTGGTCGCGCTGCCGTATGGCAGCACGCAAAAGAGGCTGGAATAAGTGATGATATCGTGAAGATCGCAAAGTATTTCGATATCAAAGATATATCAATTATCTTTGGTGGGAAGCTCACCTATCTACACGAGCGCCCGGTGAAGCGCACGCGAATAGCAGTGGCAACGCGAGCGGAGGCGGACGCGCTGAAGATGTTCATCCACGAGTCGAAGCAGCAGAAGAAATATTACAAGTAGCGGGAGTGTCGAGAATGCGATATATTGCGATCTTCTTTACTGCGATCCTGTTCACGATCGCAATCATTAACTATGCAATTCAATTGGGATAAATTATGTCACCTAAAATCACAGACGAAGAATTTTTAGCCGCCCGCGAGGAAGGCAAGACCTACCGCGAGATCGCGGAAGAGTTCGGCATGAACATTAGAAGCGTTGAACGTCGCGGCGTTCGCCTGGCGCGACAAGGACACCTACACGGAAACGCCCACGTTGCGAAGCATATCCCGGACGGATTCGGTGTCAAAGGCACGTCGACGATGATTCGCGCGGACGGCTCCGAGGTCGTTCGGTGGGTCAAGTCGGAAGTAGACCGCGATCGCATGGTCGCGCTTATGGAGGCAGCGCAGGCGGCTTTCTGCGAAGACCTTCCGCGAGCCGAACCGCAACCGCTGGATGAATCGAAGTTCTACATTGAAGATCAGCTTGCCCTGTACCCGATCTTCGACTTGCATATCGGGGCGATGGCGCACAAGCACGAATGCGGTGAGAACTATGACACCAGCACGGCTGAGAAGGTTCTAAACCGCTTCTTTGATTATTCCGTGTCGGTGGCCCCGCAATCACAAAAGGCGGTTTTATTGGTCGGCGGTGACTTCCTTCACAGTGACGGACTGGACGCAGTAACCCCGGCAAGCGGTCACGTTCTCGATCAGGATAGCCGATACGCAAAACTTGTTTATGTTGCCATTCGTTCGCTGCGTCGCGCAGTGTCGCTACTGCTTAACAATCACGCAGAAGTTGAAGTGCAGGTGATTGAAGGCAACCACGACCAGGCCGGGATGATTTGGCTACGCGCAGCGCTGGCGGCGTTCTATGAGAATGAACCGCGCGTTTTCGTTGATGTTAGTCCGGCGATCCTGCATCGCACCTTGTGGGGCAAAACCATGCTGGGCTATACGCATGGCCACACGATGAAAAAGCCGGAAACGCGCCTTGCTGCGATGGCTACCGACTTCCGTAAGGAGTTCGGCCAGTGCGACTACATTTACACGCATTCCGGCCACTGGCATCACCAGACTGTAACGGAACACTCGTTAGGCATTGACGAAGTGCATGGCCAGTTAGGTGCAAAAGATGCCTACGCAGCACGCGGCGGATGGCGATCATATCGGCAGGCTGCGGTGATTCTGTACAGCAAAGAATATGGCGAAGTAGGCCGCTTTATCTACCGTCCGAACATGTAACCACAACGGCCCCGCGAGGGGCCAATAAGGAAAACCGATGAATAGAAATATCTGCATTTTCGATCTCGATGGCACGCTTTCCGACGGAACCCACCGCTTGCACCTGCTGCCGAAAAAAGATCTCCACCTTACAGAAAGTTGGAGCGAATTTAATGGCGCGTCAATTGGAGACAGCCCAATCCAAAGCACTATTGACGTGGCGAATGCGCTTTATCGATCCGGAATGACCGTTATCATCCTGACTGGCCGATCCGATGAGGTGAAGACCGAAACAATGATTTGGCTTGACCGCTACGGGGTGAAATATGACAGCCTAATCATGCGCCGCGCCAGCGATAACCGTAAAGACACGGTAATCAAGGAGGAGGAGTTACGTAAAATCGGACTTGATCGCATTGTTGCAGCGTGGGATGATTCCCCCAATGTTATTGCGCACTTGCGCGGCCTGGGGATCACGACTTACCAGGTCTGCGACTACGGCGACAATCTTCACGATCATTTAAAATCACACGGAGTAGACAAATGAAAAATGTAATTATCCTCAACGGAGCGCCGGGCATCGGAAAGGACACTATCGCGGAAATCATCTCGCGGAAGTGGCAATACAAGAACCTTAGCTTCAAACAGCCGATGTTTGCCATTGCTCGTGCTGTGCTGGGGTCGGCTGATTTTGCACGCTTTACTGCCCGATACCACGACCGCAAGCACAAAGAAGTGAAATGCGACTTTTTGGGCGACCGTTCTCCGCGTGAATTCATGATTCACATTAGCGAAAATTTCGTCAAGCCGACCCTGGGCAAAAATCAGTTCGGCAAGTTGCTTTGCGATTCGGCGCTAACTTCGCCGTTTAACTGCATCGTCAGCGACGGCGGTTTTGATGAGGAGGTCGAGCACGTCGCAGCGCATGAGGCGCTTAACGTATTTGTCGTCCGCCTCCATCGTGACGGCATGACCTTTGAGGGTGATAGCCGCAAGCATATTCGACGCCCGGATCTTATTTGCGACACGTATCACGAGCTTGATTTTGATATGACCACTGGCGAGCCGGAAGACGACGCGCAAAAAATCCTTGATATGGTGTCAGATGTTGCATTAAAATTATAAAGTTAATGCCTTTATTATCACCACCTTAACGATTGGGAACCTTGATGGGTTCCCTTTTTTTTGTTCTTAATTTGGCCTAATGCATATATCATCACCTTACCATTTAACTAACAGAGGTTGCATATCATGCGGGAATTCATCAACGCGGCAACCAATAGCAGCGGTGGCGTTGCCCTCGCGGGATCTGCAACCGGGCAATTAATCATTGCTGCCATTGGCTTATTTTTCATGATTCTATTCGGCTCCTTCGGCGCGTGGTTGCGCTGGCGAGATTCAAAGGCGCTTCGTGAAGCGCTGGAAGTCGGGGATATCAAAACGGCGATGAAGATCAGGAGCAAATAAAATGGGAATGAAAACGCGGCTTACTTTCGCGGCGGCGGTGGCGATCGCGGTCGCGTTCCTCCCCAAAGTGGAGGACACGAAATACAAGGTTTATACGGATATCGCTGGCGTCCCAACTGTATGCGAAGGCATCACAGGCCCGGACGTTATCAAGGGAAAAACCTATACCCGGTCAGAGTGCGACGCGCTTTTAACCAAGCATATCCAGGTGGCGAAGCGAACCGTTGACAGCAAAATCAAAGTCGATGTTCCGGACACCTTCAGGGCGTCGATGTACAGCTTTACGTTCAACGCTGGCGGCGGCGCATATTCTGGCAGCACCATGCTGAAATTAACGAACCAGGGCCGATTGCGCGAGGCGTGCGAGCAGCTATATCGCTGGACGTACTACCGCAACCCGAAAACGGGTAAAATGGAGAAGTCAAAAGGCTTGTATAATCGCCGGGTTCAGGAATATCAACTATGCATTAAGGATCTGAAATGAGCACATTAAACTTTCAACGAGCGCTGGCCATCGGCTTTATCGTGTGGGCGGCTGCCGTAGTTTCCGGTTGCGCGTCAAGCGTCCCAATCCTTTCCGATCTGGTTGGTAGCAAGCCGGATATGACGGCGCAAGTCGGCGCGGAGAACGTGAAACAGGCGGTTGGCGTGACCAACAAAACGGACACGTCAAGCAAGCAGGAGACCACGTTCAAAGAGTCGGCGGTAGGTAAGGTTGACACGTCGAACAAGAAATCCGTAACGACCTCCAGCATTCACGCCAACCAGATCACGGCGGACAAGATCGAGATCCGGAATGATGAAAGCGGAAGCCTGATTCCGTGGCTGATTGGTGGTGTTGGGGTAGTAATGCTGGCGATCGGGGTGTTCGGTCTTTGGCGGGAGCGAAAAAACAAAGGGGCGTAATGCCCCTTTTTCTATATGTACCGTTTGACGTGCAATAGCGCTACTCCGTCTTCATCGTTAAGACCATGTTCAACCGTGTTGGTTGCGGCCATTCCTTGATAGAGCAAGATGAGCGCGGCACGCAAGTAATTTTCTGGTGTGATCTGTTTCACGCAAACAAGCCTGTGAACTTCCGTTATCAGATCTTCCACCTGGTTTCCCGAAAAGCTGTTCATCACTGAGTTGGTCAAGGTGCATCATCTCCCACATATATCGGTTATCCATCCCTTCGAACGACCGGAAATCAAAACCTATCTCCCTGTTATCCGGCCCCGTACACCACACAGAGCCGTTTTTTCCGTCAAGGTATCCATTCGTATAGCTTCGCGCCAAAAACTCCTTAGAGACCATTGAGGCGAACATACGTTGCGACACGTTGGCGGCTTTTGCCAGGCGAGGTGCTTCGCGGTGCATGTAAACGAACTTCGCAAAATCCTGCCGGGTGAACTCCCGGCGAGATTCGCAGAACTTGTAAATGTCAAGAATGAACATCAATTACCTCATGAACGACGGGTTGATAAAGACTTCGGAATCCATCACGCAGATAAAGCCTAATTCCTCCATCTTCGGCAATAAGCGTTCCTTAATCTTTTTGCTCACCCCGGCCTGGCCTTTGAAGATCTTCAGGTTGCGGCAGGCGTTATAAATGCCCTGGACGGTCATAACACCTTTCGCCTGTTTGCAACGACTGGCGATAACGTCATACAGCGCTTTAATTTCCGCTCCCTCACCAGCAAAGCCGGAAGAGTCAGCCGACGACAAATACGTTTTGCTCAATTCATGGAACATGATGATCGCTTCGTCAATGGTAGCCGTGTCGATCTTCTTCGAGCGCTTCCCGCCGGGTTGCCAGTTCCGGATCGTGTGGATTACCGACGCCAGGCGCATAACCTGCTTATCAAACTTACCCATCGCGCCGCGAAGCATTGTATGCGAATACTTGCCGCCGTCGCCCAACTCTGGTTCTAACTCCTGGCGGGCCTTGTTCAGTCTACGCATTGCCGCGTCAGTAACCTGCAACTTAACGTTTGATTCGCTCATAATGTCATGAATCAGCCGGAAGTAATCTGCCTTCAGTGACTGGTCGATCGGCTCATAGGTCGAATTCCCGTTTTCGTCGATGAACACGCGCTCACCCAAACGGGTTTGCTCACGAACCAAAAGGAAACGCTCCGAGACACCGATCCCGCGAGAACCCGCCTGCATAATGGCGTCGATGGTTTCATCCTGTGCAATTACGCAAATGCATCCCAAAGCCACGAATGACATATTGTTACTAACGTCGGCACGAGCGATCGATACGTGGCCTTTATCCCATGCTTTGAGCACCAGTTCGCTGTTCGTCTTCTTGCCGCCATCGTTGCCATACGTGATCCCCAAAAGGCTGTTAACCGCCGTCGCCTCATCGGAAATAACGGCAAAGTTCCCCTGGCGGTTGTTAATCTTCGCCAGGCCTTCCGGGGTGGTATCGGATACCGGGAAAGTTAGGTCGCACAATTTTTCTAACTTTTCCTCCAGTTCGTCGCGATCTTCGAAAAGTTTCACCATATCAGATTGCGATAACTCCCCTTTAAGCGCCTGCTTGTTGGCGGACAGCTTCGCCATGATTTTCTTACGCTCTTTCTTGCGCGACTCGTTAATGCGTTCGACTTCGGCGACGATCGGATCGATGGCCAGCGAGTTAATGGCAGACTTACCAGCGGAAGGCGGCTGCGACGTGATAACGTAAAGTGTTGTCGGTTGCTCACTGCCGTGATACTCGACCCAAAAGCGGCCCATCATCGCGGCGGATACGGTTCCGAGAAAGTGCATATAAGCGGATGATTCCGGGAACTGAACAGATCGGGCGGCATTGAGCGCCAGCTTGCCGACCACATCGTAATCATTGGCGATCGAGATTGTTGGGTATTTATCCGCGTTTACGTCGATATCTTTGGGCTTTGGCCAGAATGAAACGGAGTCACGATACCCGTTCGCACGAATCGCAACGCGCAGGGGACTGATCCCCTCCCTTTCTGCGATGGCGATAATATCTTGCGGTGATACGCGGTCATTTAAAAACATGCCCTTGCTCCTGATTGGTTAATCGTTCGGCTAATCATATGCCGTATTAAATCCGAGATCCAGTGATAATCTAAACACGCTTGAAAAACGCGCTTGGATTATCGGGGCGCATGGCCCCGAACCCGTCACAGGTATTTAGCTTCGAAAGTCGTTCCGTCCGATACGCTGAAGCCTACCTCCTCGCGGTACAGCGTCCAGCGGCATCCGTCACGGTCGAAGATGTAGCCAGCAACCGCACCGAGCGCACGACCGCTTTCGACCTGGTAGCGCTTGCCGACGCTGAAGGATTTTTTCATCGGGTTGCTATGGTCAAGGCCGACGCATTTTAGCGTTTTGGTTTTGAGTTCGATGAACGTCGCAACCACCTGGCCGCCGTCGCCAGCAATAAACAACTCGCCGCTAACGCCTACCGACAAAATAACGCGCTTCTTCTTCAGTTCGATGCTATCATATACCATCATTGACACGTTGCCTTCATCGTCGACGCGGGCGGAATAAAGGTTGTTTTCATGGATGTTAACGGCACGGCTTGACGTGCATTTAATCTTGATTGACTTCGCCATTTATTTTCTTTCTCCCATCTCGATATACAGATTTACCAGATCCAGAAAGTCGGCTTTATTTCTGCAACTCAATTTAAAGCCAACGTGCGACTCAATTTTATTTTGCATCGCGGTTAAGGTTGCGCCGCCATTATTCATCCTGAGAACTTCGCGGCATACTTCGGCGAGTTTTTGAGATATCATTTCTTCACCGCCTTTATTTCCATTCCTTCGCAAGCGGCTTTGATATCATTAATCAGCCGATTAAGCCTTAAATCAGTCATTACGTGGTGATGACGAACATCAATAATCCCGGCAACAACTAACAGCATGACGGCAAAGATAAAACCACCAGGCCCGGACATACACAAAACAGTTAACATCATCAAGATAATAAATTTCATTTCCGTTTACTCCGTTGCGTTTCGATGGGGTAATGCTACCCGACTTTCGCCGGGTAGTTTTAGCAATTCGTGCTATTCTCGATAATTCGCCTGAAACACGGCGCGGGCAAAACCTCGCGGAGTAATGGAGCGCAGCATTTTAGTCCTTTCTGACCTTCCGCCCAAAAACTTCCAGGCCCAAAAGAAATTCACGCCTTCTACTCCGTCCGGCGGAGGGAGCCGTTTCGGTTCGACAAAACCGTTTCCGTGCCATATGCACGTTTTCTTCGTGTAATTGTCACAGTGGGGCATTTTTGGATGCCACACAGGTTCATTCGGAGAAACATAGCCGCCGAAGTCGCGCGGGTGAAAATAGAAGTCAGGCTTGCGCCATAGTGACGACAATTTTCCGACCGGGTTTTCGACCATCCAGGGGCAACCATACTTATTGCCTAATTGCTCGACCATCTTCGCATCATCTGCGGCTGATAGAACGTCATTATCTTGCCTTACGTGCTTGATTCCGCTATGCGCTAACAGCGTGCATGACGGGAAAGCGAAAATGAAGTCAGGATCGGGAACGCCGAGAATCGATCGCTTCACGTCAAAATCCTTGTCGATCCAAATGTTAACATACTGGATATTGGGGTGAACCATTCGAATGCTATATTCTCCGTGGTCGCCGGAGTCGGCATTGAAGCAATACACCTTGCATCCCTTGATGGCCCACGGCAGGCCCATGATGCCTGAACCGTCGAACATGCAGTAAATAACCTTTTCTTTCATGCTTTCCACGCCTCAATGAACATTCTGTTCGATTCCAGCGTCAGCGTGACGCCAGCCAGGGAGGACTGAACGAGGCGACCGCCAGGAACCGTCCCGATGATGTAACGGCCATTCGACTTCGTGATCGTGATCTGAGTGAAGCCGGAGGCGCGGTTCATGCGGAGAACGACGCGGCCATGAGCGTTCAGGACGGCGAGAATGGAATCAGTCTTCGGATGGTTCATTGTGTAGCTCCTTCGCTTGTTGGTGTGGGGATAGTATGCCACTATCCCGCCATGTTGTTTTAGCAAAACGTGCTATGCCGGAACGCAGGTCGCGTAATCCTGGCTGATGTAGATCGTGCGCTGAACGCGAGGTTCGAGATCGCCGAGTTCCTGGATGGTAACATCGTTGCTTCCGACCCGGCACGGAACCGAACCGAAAATAAACTCGCCAGTCTGCTTGTCGTTGATTTGCCATACATTACCGCCTTCCTTTTTGACAACCAGGAAAGGCGCACTGTCTGCACTGAACTCTTCCGGGCCACGACCGTAGTAATACGTGATCGCAGCTTTGGCCGCAGCACTGAAGGCATCGGTAACGTCATTTGTCGCCTTGTCGCGGATGGCCTTGATACGATCTTCAGGCGATCCGATGATGTAGGAAAAGCTGTTCGAAATGGTAACTGTTCGCATTATATTTTAACCTCGTTTCGGTGGATGAAGTCGGCGACATAGTGGCATTCGATCGGATTCTCGATACCCGCAAGCACCTCGCACGACCCGTTATTCAGTAGCTGGCAATGCTGGCACTCCGCACCGCCAACACTGGCAATGACAATGGCGATCCCGTTGCATGAACCGCCGAACATTCGATGAGGGAAGGAGTAAGCATCACAGGTGCAAACCACCTCCCCGGCCCGCCGTTTCCTCATGCCTGGCCCTTCTCGATGCAGAAAACCCAATCACGAGCGTCAACCGCAAAGCGTGCAACGCCGTCGAGCACCACGAAGACAGTAAATCCATTGACGCCGCGACCCTTCTCGATATCGGTTACGGTACGGAACAGATCGCTTGCGCCATATTGAATTTTATCCCCGACGACTACATCCGCGAATGCTTTCATGGTTAATCTCCTGACTGGTTTCGATGGGTTAACTATACCAGGCCTTTCGGCCCGGCGTTTAGCAATTCGTGCTTATTTCACTGCTTTTTTCGCTGCCTTGTACGCCTCTTTGAAGGCCGGAACATCTTCGACCGGAATCCAGAAGCCGGAGCCATAGCCATCTTCATAGCAGGGGCATTGGTCGCAGTAGTCGCCCCAGGTTTTCTCTTCGCCGCCGACAGAGAAGCCAGTGGCCATTTCGCATAACGCTTCCTCAACCGCCTCGATCTTGTCGGCGTCGCTATCCATGATAACGAAGTTCCACTTGCCGTTATACTCGCTGCCCAGGTTGATTGATTCGCGTTGAAGTTTCATAGCTTTAGCCCCTTTGGCTCAATTCGTTTCGTTGAAGTCATCATAGCAAAGTCGATCGGGTGGCTTTTGACAAAAAATGCTATTCCTGCGATTGCTGATTATTCCAACGATTCGGAATAGTGGAATAGTGCGTGATTGCACCTGATTCTCCGGTGATTAGTTTTGACGAATCATGATTGCTTTTGATTGTTTCATTCTGTGCAACGATTTTTGGAGTGTTTCAGGATTTGCAACGAATTGCATAGATGTATGCACCGTGCACGCAATTTGCCGCTCGAAGCTGTCAAAACGGGCAGCTATTTGTGGCGGCTTTGTGGTTATGTGGTTTTATGGGGTTACTTTGTGGCGGGAAAAATCTTACCGGAAATCCGCGCAAAAAATGAACAATAAATACATATAGAATATACGTAAGTATATATAAAATAAGAATATTATTATTATATATCTATATCTATTTCTCTTTGTGGTAAGATTTATCCGCGTGCTGGCTTACTCGTTCGCTACCGCGTCAAAAAATTTTTGATGTTCCGCGCCGCCGTCATGAAATATATAAAGGGGCATATATAAGGGGGTTAGTTACCGAGTTACCACAAAAACTGCAAACCCGCTTGACACAAGGCTTTGATGGGGTATTATTCACGTAGGATTGAGCTTACACCAATCTAACCACAAACTTTAACAAAACCACAAAGGAGCCACAAAAAATGGCGAGACCAAAAGCACAGGACAGGATCGAAATCACCGATCCCGACGAGTTGCTCGACCTGGCAAAGTCGGCAGCAAGAAAGCGGATGGATGCCACTGGCGAAGACCGCGAGCAGATAGAAGCGATTATCAAAGAGGCATACGACAAACCCTGGGGCGGCGGTGAGTACCTGCGGGCGCGATTCGTTGCTGCGGGTCACGATCTGCTTATCAGCGATTCAGAGTACCGCCTCGCCACCAGGGGAAGCGGACTGTACGACTCGACAATCTCAAGCGCACTGAAGCGGTTCGCAAAACCAGGGGAGAAAATCAGCAGGCGCGTTGTGAATGGGTTCTACCACGTCACGATCGCAGAAGATTTGTCGAGGGAGGCGGCAGCGAAAAGCCATGAGGATTCGATCCGAAAGGAGGAGCGGGAAAGGATTAAAGGTTTAGTGGCCACTCTTGCTGTAGACTTCGCCGGGGATGCCCTGACCGGGATTTACAAGGCGAATCTGTGCGCGGCTATCGATCTTGGATTGACCGCCAGCGATATCAGCCAGGAGGCCAGTCATGAAGAGTAAGACTTCAATAGCCCAAACACTCATGCGGCAATATAGGGGCATGATAAAAACAATGGATCGGGTTGCACTCCAGCAAGCTGTAAAATATTGCTACCGTGCACCGGACTCATGGACTTACAGGTTTAAGGATGACTCCGTGCTATGGTTCCATAAAGGTAGCGCAATCATCATCACAAAAGAAGAAGCACTAAAACTATGGAGGAGAGTATGAAACTATATCCAGACCAAAACGACCCCGCCGCACCAATGCGCCTGGGTAACACGCCAGTCGATGAGCAGGAGGTTATCGCAGCCATTGCCACTGCATCGGACGACGAAAATCCAACCGCCCTGGAATGCGTTACAGCCGACTTGCTGTTAATGTCATTTCTTCCGGGATCTGAGTCGTATATTCAGTACATCACCGAGACAGGCGAGGCGGTGACGAAGCCGGAATTCATCGGAGCGTCGAACGTCCTGGCCATGATGGCCGATGAGTCGGATAACATCATCAGCCTGGATTATCCACAATGAGCGCCTTTATCCTGTTTTCCATCGGTGTTAATTGCGGATTGCTCCTGGCGGCATTTATCATCCACCTGAGCAACAAGTAGCACTTTTTGTTAAAACCCGGTCAGAGCGATCGGGTATTATCTCTTCATCGACAACGAATGAGGAAAGCGAAATGATTACTCTGATTACCTGGGAACACGAAAACAGCAAGCCAGAAGTGCGCGAGTTCGAGACCGTGGCGGCTTGCTACAACCTGGCGGCAAATGGTGGCTTTTACAAGGCGCAGATTGTTAACGAGTTCGGGGTTGTCGACTATGAATTTTAAGGCGAGCGATGTAAAACCTGGCGCGGTCTACGGATCGCGCCTCAATAACCGCCTTTGGCGCTGGGACGGCGAAACAATGTGGACTAAAGGCGAGGGCGATGTTATCTGGCATGAGTGCGGCTGGCCACACCCCACAATGAGCCGCCTTGATATCGCTTATTACATTTCAGTCGGCGATATGCACGAGGTGGAAAGATAGCACTTTTTGCTAAAACGCCGATGGCGAGATCCGGTATTATTTGCCCATCGACAACGAACCGATGAGATGAAGATGAGCAAGAAGAATCCATATTCAACCAGCAACTACCATAACGAACACGTCATGCGCTGGCACTGGCAGAAACTCAAAGAGCGCTACCTTGCACGCCAGGGCAAATAATCACAATAGCGCCGCTTCGGTGGCGCTGTACTCCCACCACCAGCACGGCTCAAGCCAGGAGGAATGGCCATGCCACGATTTTCAGCAACAACCAAACTTCGCACCTTCGCCGGGATGCCGATCCCATACTCATCAACCAAGGCCGTCCAGGGAAGCGAGCACGGCGTATATTTCCACTGGTTAGGTAAGTGGCGCTTCACCGTCATTCGCGGCTTTTACGTGACCTGCGACCGCGTGGATATCGAAGACCATTCCGGCGGAAACCAGGTTCATGAGTTCAAGAGGCACGAATAGCACTTTTTGCTAAAACGCGATCGGGGCAATGCGTTATTATTACCCCATCGAAACAGAGGAGCAAAAACATGATTGGCAACCACAACAACGAACTGAACGCAGCAGCCCACCGTCGCGCCGTCGAGCAGAACTTCAACGCGCTTAAAGTAGCCTGCGATGAGATGAAAGCACTGCTTGAACTGCCGTCATGGGATCCCCAACTCGAAGACTACTATGACGGCCTCCGCGTCAAGCGTGATGATATCATCAACCGCCTGCGCCTGGCTGGAATGTTCCTGTAAGGAGAACGCAATGATTCACGAAGTTAAATCCGGCGAGCAAGTAGTGGCCACCATCACGCAGCGCCACGTTGTAGCCTTCCAGATTAACATCCCTGGCACGTTCGATATGCAGTCGCTTGACGTGCCAGTTTGGGCCAACACGGTTGCCATTGATGCCGACGGCTCAATTTGGGCCTATGAGTCGACCGTTGAAAATGTTCGACTACTGAGTTACTCGCCTGATTCATGGGTTGATAAGGGGCCGGGCGGAAACAAAATGGTTCAGGTTGGCGAAATGGCTCGCTTCCCTGATTGGGCAAAATCGAAGATTGACCTTCGCGGCCTGAAATAGCACGCATTGCTAAACGCCCGGTCAGAGGGTCGGGCATAATTATCACGAAGTCGATTAACGACCAAATTATGCAAGGAGACAGGATAATGCAGCAATTCAAATCTCGCGGCAAGGTATACAACCTGCCAGATACTGCCACTCACGCCGCACCTGGTGTATGCGTCGGCCTTTACTTCATGGATGGCGGCAAGTGGTTCTTCATTGGCGACCTGGTGACGGATGGCGTTAAGCCTTTGCTTTGCGGCAAGCATCGCGGATTCTTCGATCATGATATCGTGGAACTGAAACCGAAGTGCAATCCTTTCGCTTTCTGGAACAAAATCAAAGGGGCGATCTTTAAATGAACCAATTCGAATTCCTGGCGCGGGCGCACCGTGCGCTTGCAATGTACGCCTTCAGCAAGAACATGAAGATTATCAGTGTTGAGGTTGAGTTCAACAATATCAGCATTTCCGGCTATGTTGGCGGCTCGTACCACGTTACAAAATTCAGCTTTCCGTCGCTGGCCAGCCTGGAGCGTGAGGCGCTCGGTTTCTGAATAGCACTTTTTGCTAAACGCCCGGTCGGCAGATCGGGCATAATAGCCATACACCAAACAACGGAGATTCACAATGAAACAGATCGTCAAAAACGCAGTCGTCGCCATCGTCGGAACCAACTTCGAAGGCAAGAAAAGCCGCATTCACCTTTTGCACGTAGGCAATGACGGCAAAATGCGCGGAGCTTTCCATTATGGCGAGCGCGGGGAGCACCTTCACAGTGACTTGCATTCCGTTATCCAGCTAACCACTTTCAACGAATGGCGAACCCATCGGGAATGGCTGCCGGAATACCATTACGAGGGGTTGATTGTCGAGTCGTTCGTTGCCGACCCAACGAAACTTACCGCCCGCGACTATAAGCGCATGGCACGCAAGGCGCACAAGCTCATGAAGCGAACGCCGAAAAGCCACGTATGGCATATCTTCGCAAATCAGCTTTGAGGTGGCTGTATGATACGTTTATCAGAATTCGATCGCCACTGCTTAACCGGGCAATTTGGCGAAAAGCCAGTAATGTGTAAGATCTCGAAGGTTAAGGGCGAGCCGTTTGAGCAAATCAGAACGCTTATAGGTTTCGCAAGACGAAACCGCCTTTACATCCAGGCGCGCGGTGGACTGTTCGCAAAGCAGGTTCATTTTGCGTATGGAACAGGGTTCTACACTGGTGGTGACGGGGTTAACCCATCGCCGAAAAGGGTTAGGCTGCGCGAGATAATCGAACACGGCTACGTTTGGACTAACGGGATCTACTAATGGAAACAGTAACATTGATTTGCACCCATGCGGGTTACGGGCCACTTATTCCGCTGTTCACGGTGGGTAAGGAGTATCAGGCCAGGTTCGGCCCCGGCCTTGATGAAGTCTGGATTTTGCAGGACGACAAGAAAACAACGGAGTTGGGAGAAAACTGGTTAGCGTGCCGTATGCCGGACGAAAAGATAGCGATGTTTCTTAATAGACCATATGAAAACAACGTTTTATTTGAGGTGAAAGTATGAAAGTAAGCAAAAAGAAACTCGCGCTGTATTGGGCCTTCTTCCTGGGCGGCCTGGTACTGCATGACCACGTAGGCTGGCAGACGATCGGAATGCTGTGCATGATTATTGGCGTATGCCGCCTGTCTGAGATTAACGGGTTCCGCCGTGGGTATCGGGCAGCGTTCAGCGGCGAAAAAGAATAGCACTTTTTGTTAAAACTGCCGTAACGTCATTTGATAAAGTGGCGTTACTGAAGTGAAACAATCCAATCAGGAGCAACGCAATGAACGACAATTTAATCGCACTGCTGGAAGAACTGAATTCCTACGGCTGCGCATACATCGAGCTTTCGAGCGAGCAGGTTATTGAAGTCGCAATCGACGATGACGCCGGGTTCACCAGATTAAGGGTGGCGGCAGGGGCCGAAGAGGAATTCGAGGACTGCGGCATCCGTGAAGTAACCAACCTTCTCGAAGTTCACCAGGTGAAGGAGATCCGCTAATGAACACCGTCAAACTTATGGTTGTCAATGCTGCCCGCGAACGTGAGCGCCACCTTATCGGCTGCGTATTCGATGCCGTCGAGGTGCACGAACCACTTGGCACTGTGCACGTAATCCAGGGCGGATACCTGAACGAATTCATCGTCAACCCGCTGGACACCGACGAAGACTTGACCATCCGTGTTGGTAGCGAGCCGGAAAATGCGCTTTTCCACCTGCGGAAAGTATCGAAGGCATCGCAGCGCAAGTTGCTGGTTCGCGCACTGAAGCGCATTGCGAAGCAGCGCGGATACACCGACGCATACATCCGCAAGTTCGGCACGTTCGCTGGCGTCGGCGATTGGGCGCGGTCATGGGCCGACTTTTACTTCAACAAATCCGGCGAATTCTGTTCCACCCATACGGACTGGCTGCATGGCACAGAACACGATCCCGTAAACGGCCACGAGTGGTACGAATTCATTGAGGCGGAATTAGACGCCCTTTGATAGCACGAATTGCTAAAACGAACGTCCGGGGATGGTGCATACTATCCCCACACTAACAAGAGATGGAGCCTAACCATGAACACCACACAAATCATACACCTGATCCCGTCCGACAACTTCGCCAAAGACGACGACCCGCTGTTAGCCGCCGTTATTCGCGCCGGGATCGATTGGGCGCTGAGTGATGCCTCGTGCGAATCATTTATGCGTGAACCGTTCTCACGAATCGCGGAGCTTGAAAAACAGGTTGCTTCCCTGACTGGTGAACTTCAGGCGGCTATCGCCACGATCGAGAAGATTCGGGAAATCATGCGCACCGAACCTGGCTATGACGTTGAAGATCACGCGCGAGTTTTGCGCATGATGGCCGACGCCTTCGCAAAACTCCAGCAATAGCACGAACCACAAACACTAACCGGGGTTGCTGCATGGCTACCCCACCAAAGACAAGGAAAAACATCATGATTTACGCAATTATTGCCCTGGTGGTTCTTATTCTGGCCCTGTATGCGTGCGGCTGTTTACTCATGCGGGCCCTCCTGAAATCGGCGGATTCTACCGACAAAGACGATCTTTATCCTGTGTTGTGCTGGCCCTGGATTACACTTTCCGCCGTTGGCAGCGTGATCATTTCCCGCAATTTTAAGTGGTGAGATGGCGCTTGGGTGCCAAAATGGATTGCCTGCCAAATAGCACGAATTGCTAAAACCGATCAGGGGTAAGCTGGTATAGTTACCCCATCGAAACGAAACGGAGTTACAGCAATGAAAATCAAAATCACCAAAGTAGACACTCTTAACGGCGACGGCTCAATTACCCTGGAAGAATGCGGCCTAAAAATCGGCGACGTTCTTGAGGTCGACGGCCACTTTAATGACGGCTCATACTGCGTAATTGCCCCGCGCAATAGCGAATTTATCCAGGCTGGTGACAATATCAGCGTGAGCGCAGACGAATGCGAGGTTGTGGAAGAATGAGCAACAAAATTTGGGTACTGACCTACACTATCGGAACCAACGAGGGGCGCAAATCGCGCCGCCTCATCTGCG
>ERZ1023633.37-NODE-37-length-49989-cov-47.616093_pt1 | contig 49989 bp, 30 predicted proteins | sample MGYA00380333_ERZ1023633 | MGnify/ENA primary metagenome ERZ1023633 (study PRJEB33179, sample SAMN07448972) | human gut metagenome | biome: Human-gut; feature: Human associated habitat; material: Faeces | host: Homo sapiens | place: India: Bhopal | collected...
TAGGGTGACACCTGTGACACGAGTTTTCTGTATCCTGCGTCACCTTTGTCACCCATACGACACCAAGAAAGTATTTTACATTATTTGCCGTAGGCTTTCTTTTTATTCATATTTCTCTTAATTTGCAGGAATTTTCCAATGCCATACGAATCAACTATAATTGTGATACGAAGCTTTTACCGACATGACAGTTAATATTTGTAACCGATTCGTAATATTCTGCAAACTTCACATACGTTTTAAAGCGGGGGAAAGCACTCAGGAGAACTGTTTTCCCCTATTTTTTGACCTATCATCTTACATATTTGGACTATTTTGTTTTTTTAGGAATAATAACCTTGCTCGTATTGTTTTTTTTCCTATCTTTGCAAAAGATAAGCTGCACTCGGCAATTAGAAAGGGTACCGAAATACAGCTTTTCAGTTGAATAACTTAAAAACCAACAACAATATGGACAAGATACTAAAAACGCAATTTGTCGGATTTTCCTTTGCATTGGCTCTGCTGTCATCTCTCGGCAGTCAGGCTCAGTCGCATTCTGGTGCACTGTCGCTCCCTACCCCTACTCAGGAAGCCAAACCTGGTGTAAGATGGTGGTGGATGGGATCTGCCGTAGATAAGGAAAACCTGAAGTGGAACCTCGACGAATATGCCAAGGCTGGCATTGGAGCCGTAGAAATCACGCCACTCTATGGTGTGCAAGGAAACGACAAGAATGACATTCCGTATCTCTCTCCGAAATGGATGGAGATGCTCAAATTCGTAGAAGAAGAAAATAAGAAGGTAGGTATTGAAACCGACATGGCTACTGGTACCGGCTGGCCTTTTGGTGGTCCTTGGGTTCCTATCAATGAAGCTGCCTGCAAGGCTGTATTCGTGGATACTATCGTTGACGTGAAACAGAAATTGATGGAGATTGAATTCAACGTTCCTCAGAAAGAGCGTGACTTTGCCAAACTGAAACTCATCAAGGCATATCCAGTTGAGGGACAGAACAGGAAAAAGCGTGTCATCGCTCTCTATGAAAGCCGAACCCGTCAGAAGGTGAAACGTGCTGCTCCTGGAGGAGAAGGCTATGTAATCGACCACTTCGACTCTACTGCCGTGGCTAATTATCTGCAGCACATCGACAGCGCCTTCGTAGCATCCAAGACTCCATATCCTCATACCTTCTTCAATGACAGCTACGAGGTGTATGGCGCCAACTGGACTCCTACCCTCCTGACAGAATTCGAGAAATATCACGGATACAAACTGCAGGATAAGTTCCCGGAGTTCCTCGATGGCGATGCTGTGGTGGTAAGCGATTACCGTGAAACCCTGGGCGACATGCTGCTCCATAACTTCACCGAACAGTGGACCAAGTGGGCAAACAAGCGTGGTGCCATCACCCGCAATCAAGCTCATGGTTCACCAGCCAACCTCATCGACTGTTATGCCGCCGTAAATATCCCTGAGATAGAAGGATTCGGTCTTACTAATTTCGGTATCAAGGGCTTACGCAAGGATCCGGGCAAGACCCGTCCTAATTTCAGCGACCTCAGCATGCTCAAGTATGCACCATCTGCCGCCCATATCACAGGCAAAAAATATACCTCCAGCGAGACCTTTACCTGGCTCACCGAGCACTTCCGCACTTCCCTGAGTCAGATGAAACCGGATATGGACCTCATGTTCTGCGCAGGTGTGAACCACATGTTCTTCCATGGTACAGCCTACTCGCCTAAAAACGACCCATGGCCAGGATGGAAGTTCTATGCATCGGTGGATATGAGTCCGACCAACAGTATCTGGCGCGATGCACCGGAACTGATGAAGTACATCACCAACTGCCAGACCTATCTGCAGTGGGGACAGCCTGACAACGACTTTCTGGTCTATCTGCCAGTAAGAGATATGTGGCGCAAGGATACCAAGAACTGGTTGATGCAGTTCGACATCCACTCCATGGCGAAGAAAGCACCGGAATTTATCAAGGTGATTCTCGACATCGACAAGGCTGGTTTCGACTGTGACTACATCAGCGACAAATACCTGCGCACCTGTACCTTTAAGAATGGAATGGTAGAGACTGCTGCCGGAACCCGATACAAAGGTATCATCATTCCTGGCAACAACATCATGCCAAGCGACGTGATTGAGCACATATCAGAATTGAAATCACAAGGCGCCAAGATTATCAAGGGCGATAACATCAAGGCAATGGAACAGGCGGCAAAACCGGAACTGATGAGAAAGAACCTGGGCTTGAAGATGATTCGCCGTGCCAACAGCATCGGTCATCATTACTTCATCGCCAACCTCACCAGCAAGGACATCGCTTCTAGCGTGGCTTTGGCCGTAAACGAGAAGCATGGCATCTGGTACAACCCTATGACAGGCAAATACCACGAGGCAACCATCGGCGACAAGGGTATCCAGCTGAACCTGAAGAGTGGCGAGAGCCGCATCCTCATCACATCGAATAAACCCGTGAATGAGTGGAAACTCGGTTCTAAGGTGAAGGTAGGCGGCAAGGAAGCCATCGCTGCAGCGGATAGCAAGACCATCGACCTGACAGAGAATGCCTGGAAACTGTCATTCACAGAGGAGGCTCCTAAGGTGGGCGAGACCTTCAACCTCAAGGGCTTGAAGAGTTGGGAAAATCTCAGCGAAAAGGCTAAGGTGATGATGGGAACAGGTGTTTATGAAACCACCTTCAAACTGTCGAAGGATGATGCACAGAAACAGTGGGCTATCGACTTAGGTGATGTCCGTGAAAGTGCACGCGTCTATATCAATAATAAATATGTGGGCTGCGCATGGGCGGTACCATATATCCTCAACTGCAAAGACGCACTGAACAAGGGCAAGAATACTATCCGTATCGAGGTAACCAACCTGCCAGCCAACCGCATAGCAGAACTCGACCGACAGGGTGTGAAATGGCGCAAGATGAAGGAAATCAACGTGGTGGATATCGACTACAAGAAGACCACTTACGAGAAATGGACTCCTGTAGCAAGCGGACTCAACAGTTCTGTAAAACTCGTGGAATTGAAAGACCAACTCTAATTATTTTCGTTTCGCATGTTTTGAAGTTAAATTAAGAAATAAGGTAAATAGAAAATTATAATCATTAATCATTTTGTACAAATGAAGAAACTAATCCTGACAAGCCTCTGCATTCTGATGGGCATGACCTCTGTGTCTGCCCAGAATGCAGCCGTGAAAGTTGCAACAGTGAAAGCTGCATCTGACAAGGAATCTCTAAAGAAGGAAATCCTGGAAGTATCACAGCGCACCAACAACTACTTCATGACGAAGTACAGTGACCCAACCCTCGACACCTATGTCAAGAAGGTACGTACGAGCAACCTCTGGACCCGTGCCGTATATTACGAAGGATTGATGGCACTCTACGAGATAGACCCTCAGCAGCGATACCTCGACTATACCGACCGCTGGGCAGACTATCACAAGTGGACAGCCCGTGGCAGCGTGAATGATACCGATGCCGACAACCAGTGCTGCCAGCAAACCTATATCGACCGCTATATCCAGACTGGCGGCAAAAAGGATCTGAGTAAGGTAAAGGAGAACCTCGACCATCAGATGAGCACCAACCGCGTTTCATACTGGACATGGATTGATGCGATACAGATGGCTATGCCTGTCTATGCCAAATATGCTAAGTTGACCGGCGAGAAGAAATATCTCGACTATGCGATGAACTCCTACAAGTGGAGTCGTGATACCTTGGCTGGTGGTCTTTTCAATAAGAAAGAGGGACTCTGGTGGAGAGACAAAGACTATGTGCCACCTTACAAGGAGAAAGATGGCAGCAATTGCTACTGGAGCCGCGGAAACGGTTGGGTATATGCTGCATTGGTACGTGTGATGCAGACCTTGCCAAAGACTGATAAGAACTACCAGTACCTGAAGAAAGACTTTATCTCTATGAGTAAGGCGATATTGAAGTGCCAGCGTGAGGATGGATATTGGAACGTTAGCCTCGTTTGTCCTGCCAACTATGGTGGTCCTGAAATGACTGGTACAGGTCTCTTCCTTTATGGCATGGCATGGGGTGTGCAGCAGGGCATCCTGCCAAGAGCTACCTATCAGAAAGCAATGGATAAAGCATGGAAGGCATTGGCAGCATCGGTTCACGAGGATGGTTTCATTGGATACAACCAGGGCACAGGTAAGGATCCTGCTGCCGGTCAGCCTGTCACCTTCACTTCTGTTCCAGACTTTGAAGATTACGGCACAGGTTGCCTCCTGCTCGGTGCGGCAGAGTATTACAAGCTTTTAAAGGTAAAAAAGTAAAAAGGTAAAAAGGTAAAAAAAGTTATGAGAAAATATATCTGGCTGATGGCGTGCTTGGTGGCTTTTGCGCCATTAAGCACCAATGCGGCCAAGAAACTGAAGAAAGCGAAAAAGGCACAGACTGAACTCTGGCCAGACGGTACGAAGATGGATGCCTGGTTCTCCAATGCACAGAAAGTGAATGTAGATACTCTTGGCAAGAAATACGTGATAACCGATTATGGTGTCAAAAGCGACAGTACCCTGATTCAGACTCAGGCTATACAGGCTATTATCGACCAGGCTGCCAAGGATGGCGGTGGTGTCATCGTCGTTCCTGCCGGTACCTATCAGAGCGGTGCCCTATTCTTCCGTCCGAAAACCCATCTCTATCTCGAAGAGGGTGGTAAACTGAAAGGTAGTGACCGCATTGCCAACTTCCCTGTCTTGGAAACTCGTATCGAGGGGGAAACCTGCAAGTATTTCTCTGCCTTCATCAATGCTGATAAGTGTGATGGTTTTACCATTGCAGGCAACGGAACCATCGATGGTAACGGCTATCACTACTGGGAGGAATTCTGGATCCGTCGCACCTGGAACCGCCAGTGTACCAACAAGGATGCACAGCGTCCACGACTCGTATATATCAGCAATTCGAGCCATGTGACCATACAGGATGTCCACATCCAGAACAGTCCTTTCTGGACCAATCACATCTATCGTTGCGACCATGTCCGCTTCTTGGGATGCACCATCTTCGCCCCTACCAGTGGTATGCGTGCACCAAGTAGTGATGCTATCGATATCGACGTATGCCACGACGTATTAGTGGAAGGCTGCTTCATGAGCGTAAATGATGATGCCATTGCCATCAAGGGCGGTAAGGGAACCTGGGCAGACAAGGCACCAGAGAATGGACCAGTCTATAATGTGCTCATCCAGAACTGTAACTACGGCAGAGTACATGGCTGCCTGACCTTAGGTAGCGAGAGCGTGAAAGACCGCAACATCGTGTTGCGAAACATCAAGGTGGGCAATGCACAGCGCGTACTCTGGTTGAAGATGCGCCCTGATACTCCTCAGCACTATGAGTATGTGACGGTAGATAATATCACAGGCACCACAGGCAGCTTCTTGGTTGTCCGCCCTTGGACTCAGTTCTTCAAACCAGGCGACCGCAAGGATATGCCACTCAGTCAGTGCAACAACATCACCATCAAAAACATCCAGATGGATTGTGACAACTTCTTTGATGTGGGCACCAGCGACAAGTACCGTCTGGTAGATTTCACCTTCGAAAACATCCAATCTACTGATAAGAAAATGGCATTCAATAAGGATGTCATTGAAAACACAATCGTGAAGAATGTCAATATCACACCAAGAGAAAAGAGCAATGGTTTGAAAACTACCGGCGATGCTGATGGATTGAAATAAAAGAAATAAAATAAGAAGAATAAATAAAAAGAGAAAAACAGCATATCTTCCATTGATGGTTGATATGCTGTTTTTCTATTGAGGACTTTCGTCTTCCTTTATCACAGAAAATTCTGTTCGAGGTTTTATATCCACTATGCCCAACTCTTATCAAAATCTTCACCGTCGAAGGCAAGCCAATTATTGATAATCGTCTTGCCCTCTGGAGTCAGTACACTTTCCGGATGGAACTGAATACCATGGATATCATAATGCTTGTGCTTCAAACCCATGATGCAACCGTCATCGCTCACTGCTGTCACATCAAGACACTCTGGGAAATTTGTTCTATCCACTACCCATGAATGATAACGACCTATCTCTATACGCTTAGACATACCAGCAAAAATAGGATCATTACCAAACTGAGTACAAGGAGTAGCAACTCCATGATATACTTCAGAGAGATTGGTAAGTTTGGCGCCAAAAGCCTCACCTATCGCCTGATGACCCAGACAGACACCCAACATTGGTTTTCTGCCAGCATAAGTCTTGATGACATCCATCAGAAGACCTGCCTCAGAAGGAATACCAGGTCCCGGACTCAGGATGATCTTGTCGAAACGGTCCAGTTCGCGCAATTGGAACTGATCGTTGCGGAATACCGTCACCTCTGCACCTAACTCTTTTACCAGATGAGCCAGATTATAGGTGAAGGAATCGTAATTATCTATGATTACTACTTTCATTTCTTGTCATTTAAAATGTGTTTACAACTGCTCTGCAATATGGATAGCCTTGGTGAGCGCACCCAACTTGTTATTACACTCTTCCAACTCATACTGGTCATTGCTCTTGGCTACGACACCACTACCCGCCTGGAACCAGAGTTCGCCATTACGACTGATAAAGGTACGGATAACGATGGCCTGATTGAGGTCACCATTCAGTCCGATGAATCCGATGCAACCGCCATAAGCGCCTCGGTTGTGAGGCTCCAGTTCTGAGATAATCTGCATGGCACGAACCTTAGGAGCACCACTCAGCGTACCTGCTGGGAAAGTATCGATAAACTCCTTGATATGATCAGCATCCTTATCAAGCGTACCACTTACACGACTTACGAGATGAATGACATGACTGTAGAACTGCATATCCTTATAGAAATCTACCTTCACACCATGACAGTTGCGACTCAGGTCATTGCGTGCCAGATCCACCAACATCACATGCTCTGCATTCTCTTTCGGATCATTGCGCAGGAACTCAGCAGCCTTGCGGTCCTGTTCGATATCGCCTGTACGCTTAGTAGTACCGGCAATAGGATCTATGAATGCCTTGTTGCCTACGATACGGTTGTGGGTTTCTGGAGAAGAACCGAAGATACGGTATCCACCGAAATCAAAATAGAAGAGGTATGGTGACGGATTGATGCTGCGAAGCGCACGGTAGAGTTTGAAATCATCACCCTCATACTTCTGGACGAAACGGCGGCTGACCACAATCTGGAAGACATCACCACGCAAACAGTGCTGGATGCACTTTCTTACATTCTCCTTATGCTGCTCATCAGTAAGCGTAGAAGTCGTGTCTCCCACTGGATGGAAGTCGTATGGTTTTACGTTTGCCTTGTTGATAGCCTTCAGCAGTGCATCCAGTTCAGCCTCATCGGCAGAACCTTCTGCATCACTCAGCACAATCAGTTCCATCGTATTGTTGTAATGGTCAAAGACGATGATGTCCTTATACATAATATAATAGATATCCGGCGCATCATTCTTTTCCATCGTCGTATCCTTTACCGGGATATTTTCAAAGTAGCGTACGGCATTGAAAGTGGTGAAACCATAGAGTCCACAGAAGTCCTTGCCCTCTCCCTCCACATGGAAAGACTTGACAAAGTCATTGATTGCCTTGGAGATGGCGAGTTTACACTCCTCACCCTTTCCCTCACCGAAGGCAGGGAGTTCCTGTTTTTCCACCTTTCCATCGGGATAAGTGACTGTCACGATACCATGTCCCACAGCGATGCTTGCCATCGGATGTACGCCGATGAAGGAACGAGAGTTCTCTGAGCCATGGTAGTCGGAACTCTCCATCAAGGCAGACTGGGGATATATGTCACGAAGTCGCATATAGACTCCCACCGGTGTATAGAGATCGGCGAGAATCTTGCGAGTCTTTGTTGTATAATTGAATCTACTCATATTTTAAACGATAAAAAAATGAAGCCTATTGCATAGACACATGAAGCAGGCTTCAATGACCAACGAAGCCTATTTCAAAACCACATGAAGCAGGCTTCGCTTGATGATGAAGCTTAAAGCCTCTAATTTTAAAAATCTCCGTATTCTTTAGCCATTTCCTTATGACTCAAGTAGGTCTCCACGTCCTTGTCACCACGTCCAGAAACTGTGAGCACAACGACATCATCCTTCTTGAACTTCATCTTCTTCAAGGCAGCCACAGCATGGGCACTCTCGATAGCAGGAATGATACCCTCCATACGGGTCAACTCGTATCCAGCATAGATAGCCTCATCATCTTTGATGGCAAGCACATGACTACGGCCACGGGTAGCCAAGTCGGCATGCATTGGTCCGATGCCTGGATAATCCAAACCGGCACTGATGGTGAAGGCTTCTTCTATCTGTCCGTCTTCGGTCTGCATCACGAGGGTACGCGCACCATGAATGATACCTTCTGTACCGCAGTGCATGGTAGCAGCCGTATAGTTGGTATCGATACCATGACCGGCAGCCTCAGCCAAGTAAATCTGCACACGCTCGTCATCGATATAGTGATAGATGGTACCCGCAGCATTACTTCCGCCACCCACACAAGCGATAAGATAGTCAGGATAATCACGGCCAATCTTCTCTTCCAACTGCCATTTCAGTTCCTCTGAAATCACACTCTGCATCTTTGCCACGATATCAGGGTAAGGATGTGGACCCATCGTACTGCCCACGATATAGAAAGTATCCTGAGGATGACAGCACCAGTCGCGGATAGCTTCTGAACAGGCATCGCTCAAGGTCATATTACCCGTTCTTACAGGATTAACCTTAGCACCCAACATCTTCATACGTTCCACATTGGTATGCTGACGCTCAACGTCGGTAGCACCCATGAAGATTTCGCACTTCATATCCATCAGAGCGCAGACCGTAGCTGTAGCCACACCATGCTGACCGGCACCAGTCTCGGCAATGATACGGGTCTTTCCCATCTTCTTTGCCATCAGAATCTGACCGATGGTATTATTGATCTTATGAGCACCAGTATGGTTCAGGTCTTCACGCTTCAGATAGAGCTGGCATCCGTACTTCTCACTCATGCGCTTGGCATAATAGAGAGGTGAAGGACGACCCACATAATCTTTCAGCAGAGCGTAATACTCTTTCTTGAATTCCTCACTCTCGATGATAGGCTTGTAAGCCTCCTGAAGTTCTGTCACACATTTATATAATATCTCTGGCACGTATGCGCCACCGAATTTTCCAAAAAATCCTTTATCGTCAACTTGATACATCGCAATCTAATATTAATGACAAATGACAAATGTTAAATGACAAATGACAAATGTAAAATGTTAAATGTTAAATTAGGCTTTCGCCCTTGAGTCACAAACGAAACTGATGAATTCTTCACACTTCGTTCTTCACTCTTCACTTAATTCTTGAGTGCCTCGAAAAGCAGGTCGAGCGCCTTATCCGGATCACCCACTTCATTGAGTAATGTCACGAATTTACTTCCAATGATAGCACCGGCTGCATTGTCCTGTGCACTGGTCAGAGTCTGCTTGTTACTGATTCCGAAACCAATCATACGAGGGTTGCGGAGATTCATACTATTGATATGATTGAAATAAGCGAGTTTGGCATCACCAAAACTACTCTGTGCTCCTGTGATGCTGGCTGAACTGACCATATAGATGAAACCATCGGTATGCTCATCGATGAATCGGATGCGCTCCTCGCTGGTCTCCGGTGTAATCATCATGATGACACGGATGTCATACTTGTCGGCAATCGGCTTCACCACTTTCAGATAGTCATCGAAAGGAAGGTCTGGAATGATGGTGCCACTCACACCGCTCTCCACACAACTCTGGAAGAAAGCCTCGATGCCATAGTGCATGATAGGGTTGAGATAACCCATCAGAACCAATGGCAATTGCACTTCATCCTTGATGGCCTTGAGCTGACCGAAGAGCGCCTTCACGGTCATTCCGTTCTTCAAGGCTTTGGTACCTGCACTCTGGATGACTGGTCCGTCAGCCAAAGGGTCACTGAAAGGAATGCCCACCTCAATCATATCGATGCCATGGCGTTCCATGGATTTGATGACAGCACCTGTGCCCTCGAAGGTTGGACAACCGGCACAGAAATACAAGCTCAAAAGCTTGCGGTCTTTATTGTTTGCAAATAATGCATTTATCTTATTCATTTTTTTTGTTTTTTTACCTTTAAAAGCAAGAATGCTCTTTTTACCTTTTTACTTTTTTACCTTTTTACCTTTAAAAGGAATTTCCTGAGTTTCTCTACATCTTTCAGAGCAGGTTCGATTTCAAATTTCGAATTCAAATCGATACCGATACACTTCGGGTGCTGGAAGGCTTTCAGCCGTTCTACATCTTCCGGTCCGATACCGCCACTCAGGAGGAATGGGGTCTCGCCATCGTACTGCTGCAGAACTTGCCAATCAAACTGCTCACCACTTCCACCGACCGTCTTACATTTGGTGTCGAAAAGGAAGAGGTCAACAGCGCCTGCATACTCCTTATATTTCTGGATATCCTCGGCTGAGCTTACGCTGATAGCCTTGATGATCCTGATATTGGGTTTGATGTCGGGATCGATAGTAGCACGGAGATTCTCGATGGTTTCACGAGGTTCATTACCATGCAACTGGATGTAGTCGAGACGGTAATTATAGACACGTGTCACGATGTTCTGGGGCATATCATCCACAAAGACTCCCACCCTTGCCGGTTGCTTTTGAGTCTCAGCAGTCTTACGCGCCATCGCAAGTTCGATACGCTCTTCCGAGTAGTCTGGTATAATGCCAGCCTTGCTGCTAATCATCTGCACAAACCGCGGTGACTTCGGATAGAAGATGAATCCTATCATATCAACCCCGAGTTGGGATACTTCGCGAATGTTATCGGCATCACGCATACCACACACCTTAACCAACATTTTATCTGTATTCATTTCTCTTTCTTTTTTCTCGTTAGTATTTTCATCTGAACTCACCATTGATTTCCAGTTGCTTCAGAAAATCCGCAAGTCCTTGTCCCGGGTCAGCCTGTTTCATAAACTGCTCTCCCATCAGGAAGCCACGGAAACCGCCTTCCTCACGGAGCCTTTTGACAACTTCCGGATGGGAGATACCGCTTTCGCTGACTCTGCACACATCCTTCGGCAACTGCTCTGCCAGGCGAAAACTGTTTTCCACATCGGTAACAAACGTGCCGAGATTGCGATTGTTGATGCCATACATATCAGGTTCGAGTTCTGCATATTCGAAATCCCGGTCGTTGTGCATCTCCAAGAGTACTTCCATTCCGAGTTGGTGCGCCATATCAAGAAGACGCTTACATTCCTCTTTCGTCAGACAGGCAGCTATCAGGAGTACGGCAGAAGCACCGCAATATCTCGCCTGCAGGAGTTGGTATTCCTCGATAACGAAGTTCTTATATAATATAGGTATATGAACCCCCACGTGGCGAGCCTCCTGTATAAACTCATCATAACCGCCGAAATAGTCGATATCGGTAAGGATGCTGAGAGCAGAAGCTCCATTCTCCTGATAAGCCAACGGGATGATACTTGCCTTACCCTCCTCCTTGATCCATCCCTTGGACGGCGATTTTCTCTTAAACTCAGCGATGATACCCGTAGAGGACTCCATCAGTGCCTTGCGCATGCTGCCTCCAGGTACCAGTCCGTCATCCGCCTGCATCTTCTGTTCCGTCAGGGAAATCATCTGCCGAGGTTGGATGAAGCGCTTGCGCTGTTCTATCTCGATTCGCTTATGAGCGACAATTTCTTCTAAAATATCAGCCATATCCTACCTTTTTACTTTTTTACCTTTAAGAGCAAGAATGCTCTTTTTACCTTTTTACTTTTTTACCTTTTTACCTTTAAAAAAGCCTTTAACTATTCAGTTCTACAAATTTCTTGAATGTAGCGAGTGCCTTGCCACTATCGATGCTCTCTCGTGCAATCTCCACGCATTCCTCAATACTCTTCTTTCCCTTCTCCATAACCTGAATACCGAAGGCGGCATTAGCAAGTACGATATTCTTCTGGGCAGGCAATGCACGGTTCTCGAGTACGGCATCAAAGATGTCCTTTGCCTCTTCCTCAGTAGCACCACCTCTAACTTCCTCAGGTTTAGCAATTTCAAAACCAAGATCCTGTGGCTTGAAGATGCGCTCATAATGATTGGTCGTTACCTTGAAATCACTGGTCAAGGAAATCTCATCGTAACCGTCGATGCTATTTACAATACCATAATCGATACCTAATTTCTGATAAACCTGATTATAGAGTCGCATCTGGTCCAGGTTGGCAACACCGAGCAACTGGCATTTAGGCTGACTTGGATTAACCAGTGGACCGAGGAGATTGAATACAGTTGGAAATTGGAGTGCCTTACGGATAGGACCTACAAACTTCATTGCCTTGGCAAAGAGTTGGGCATGGAGATAGACGATACCAGCCTCATTGATAGAACGGTTCAACTTATCCAAATCATCAGTAAACTGCACTCCATGGTTTTTGATGACATTTGAAGCACCGCTCACAGAAGTAGCCGCATAATTACCATGCTTGGCAACCTTATAACCTGCACCAGCAATGACGAAGCAAGCGGTAGTAGAAATATTGAAAGTATTCTTGCGGTCGCCACCAGTACCAACCACATCAATGTATCGGTCGCAATCTAAGATGGCAGGAACGCCGGTAGCCAAGATACCATCACGGAAACCCAACAGTTCATCTACGGTAACGCCTCTCATCTGTAAACCGGTAAGCAAAGCAGTAATTTGCTCCTCAGGGAACTCACTCTTGGTGATACCCACGATGATATTCTTGGTTTCCTCACGGGAAAGTTCCTCGTGATTCAACATTCTGTTCAAAATGTCCTTCATTTCCATAATTTATTCTCCTATATTTTATTTTTATTTTCAATTCCCAATCCCCCATTCCTGAGGTATAAATATGAAAAAAGGCCTGTCGTAAGTACGGCAGGCCTTAGTTATATCATGGATTCATATCCACGCACGGCTTATCGTCTCACGACTTTTTAAATCTTGAGATACGCCACCACCATGCTGTTGAAGATACGAATGTTGTCATCATATTGTTTATTTTTAAATTCAATTGCAAAAGTACACTTTTTCTATCAAACTACAAACTTTTTGGCGAAAAATTTTAGAATTTAACAGAAATAAGTAATTAAAAGCTACTTTTGGGGGTAAAATCAAGTGTTTCAAGCCACTATACATTATTATATATAATAAGGCAAGAGTCAAGTTGATAAAAAAATACATTTCAAATGTAATAAAGTAGAAAATCTTTCGTTATACTAATAAAGATGAAGAAATAAACTGAATCTTAGTATCATTATATTAACTATCATAACAGTAACGCCTATGAAGCAAGTTTTTACTTCCGAAGAAATGAGACCATCCAAAAGGACGATCAGCATTATCAAACAGATAGCATACACCTATCGAACGATTAAGAGGAATGGTAAGTACGAGGTGTACTGTCTTAACTAACGAACTCAAAATATGAAGACATTGGTATCACCATCTTTGCTTTCAGCCAATTTTCTGGATCTGAAAAGCGAAGTTGAAATGATCAATCAGAGTGAAGCCGACTGGCTCCACATGGACATTATGGATGGGGTATTCGTGCCCAACATCTCTTTTGGTTTTCCTGTTCTTGAAGCCGTAGCCAAGGCTTGCAAGAAACCTCTTGATGTGCATTTCATGATAGCACATCCGGAAGAATACATCGAGCAGACTGCCAAGACCGGTGCCATGATGATGAATGTACATTACGAAGCATGTACCCACCTGCACCGTATCATCCAGCAGATTCATGCGGCTGGCATGAAAGCGGGTGTTACACTGAATCCATCTACTCCCGTCTGCGTACTGGAAGATATCATCTGCGATGTAGATATGGTATTGCTGATGAGTGTAAACCCAGGTTTCGGAGGACAGAAGTTCATCGAGAACACCATCAAGAAGGTGGAAAGACTGAGAAAACTCATCAAGGATTCACACTCCAACGCCCTCATCGAAGTAGATGGTGGCGTACAGGCAGAAACAGCCCCACGCCTAGCCAAAGCAGGAGTCAACGTACTGGTAAGTGGAAGTTATGTGTTTAAGAGCACAGATCCTATTTCCACCATCCATGCCCTCAAAGAATTGAAACAGCCAGAGGATTAAGCCTCCGGAAATAAAATATCCAATACTAGTCTAACTGAAGATATACGTCATGCTTCTTAGCCATTCTGCGAAGATTGAGAAGAGCATAGCGCATTCTTCCGAGACTGGTATTGATACTTACACCTGTAGCCTCAGCGATTTCCTTGAATGTGAGTTGCTGATAGTAGCGCATATACACTACTTCACGCTGTAAAATAGGCAACTGCTCCATCATCTTTCTGACATCAGAAAGAATCTGGATATTAATCAAATTAACTTCTGCATTTGCTTCCAACAAATCATCACCACTGATATTAGACAGATCATTGTCGTCTTTCGATTCTACGACATACTTATAGCGCTGACCACGATACATATCCATCATGACGTTATGAGCAATACGCAACAACCAGCCTCCGAATTTTCCGTTTGCAGAATATTCGTGGTTCTGAAGTTTGCTTACCACCTTCAAAAACGTTTCCTGGAAGATGTCATTAGCCACCTCTTGATCACGCACAAAGAACATGATGTATGTAAACAACTTCACTTCATTGCGTGAAAGCAGTAAGTCAAAGGCACGATTGTTACCTTCGACATAAAGAAGGGCCAACTCCTCGTCGGTCAAATCTTGTAGATTTCTCATTTCTTAATCCTTTATTTTTAATTAAGTAAATGTCTAATCAATAGGCTATTTTTTTAAGAATTGCACAATATAAGTTAATTATCGTTGGCAAAGATAATAATTTTCTGAGAAACCACCAAAATTTTAACATAAAAAAGGTTGGTTACAGGACGTAGCCAACCAAAAATGAATACTTTGAAGCAAACGTCTTTAAAGTATTACGGGTGCAAATATACGCCTTTTTCCGATTATCACCAAACTTTTTTAAGGCAAAATTACTTTTTTAACATTGTGTGCGTGTACATTACAAAATAAAATCGTATCTTTGCAGTATCTTTATAAAAGATAAGGTTCTAAACCAAGCTAAATCAAAATTTAATATAAATCTACAAACAGAACAACAAGCATGAAACACTTAAAAACGTTGCTGCTTGCCTTACTACTCTTCCCTACCCTCGCTTTTGCATCGGGATGGAACGAACAGGAGTACAAGCAGATCGAACAAAGTATTCTAAAGCCTCAACTTCATGAGCGCCAGTTTGTCATCTCTTCTTTTGGTGCCAAGACCAATGCGTCTGCAGCCCAAAACCAGAAGGCTATCAACCGACTCATCTCTCTGGTTTCCAGAAAAGGTGGCGGTAAGGTGATAGTACCGAAAGGAACCTGGAACACAGGTGCCATCGAAATGAAAAGTCATGTCAACCTCGTTCTCGAGGAAGGCGCCACGCTGAAATTCGCTTTCGATACCAATCTCTATCCACTCGTCCGTACTTCTTGGGAAGGTCTGGCTTGCTGGAACTATTCTCCATGCATCTATGGCTACAAGGTGACTGACATCGCCATCACGGGTAAGGGTACCATCGACGGTGGTGGTAACAACGAGACCTGGTGGCCTATGAATGGGCATCCACGTTTCGGTTACCAGGAAGGCATTACCAAGGAAGCACAGCGACTCGGCTCACGTGCCAAATTGCTGAAACAGGCTGAAGACGGTGTGCCTTTCGACGAAAGAAAATTTGGTAAGGGACAGGGGCTGCGCCCACAGCTCGTCAACTTCGTACGTTCTGAGCGCATCCTCATCCAGGGTGTCAAGATGCTCAACTCTCCTTTCTGGGTTATCCATCCTCTGCTCTCCAAGAACATCACCGTAGATGGTGTGACCATCTGGAATGAAGGACCTAATGGTGACGGCTGCGACCCTGAGGCTTGCGAGAATGTGCTTATCCAGAACTGTATCTTCCATACCGGCGATGACTGTATCGCCATCAAGAGCGGACGCAACAATGATGGTCGCCTCTGGAACCAACCTTCCAAAAACATCATCATCCGCAACTGTAAGATGGAAGATGGACATGGCGGTGTGGTTATCGGAAGTGAAATCTCTGGCGGATGCGAGAATGTATATGCCGAAGATTGCGAAATGGACTCTCCTCACCTCGACCGCATCCTGCGCATCAAGACCAACAACTGCCGCGGTGGTGTCATCAAGAACATCAACATGCGCAACGTCACTGTGGGGCAATGCAAGGAAGCTGTCGTAAAGATCAACCTCGACTACGAGCCAAAGGAGATCTGCTATCGCGGTTTTGAACCAAGCGTATCTCAGGTGTATGTGGAAAACGTTACCTGCAAGAAGAGCAACTATGGTGTGCTCATCGTTGGTCGCGACCAGGTAGAGAACGTAACTGATATCACCGTCAAGAACTGTAAGTTTGATGGCGTCATCAAACAGCCTGTCAAGATTACCGGCAAGACCCGTGATGTGAAGTTCGACAATCTCATCATCAACGGTTCCCTCGTTCTCAACAAGGAAGACCGTCCATACCAGGCATACAGCGAGTGGCTTACCCATAGCGAGATGAGCCGTGTGGCTCATCCATACCTGCTCGATTTCAGCAGCAAACCTAAGTGGAGCTACGTGATGGGCATCGAGATGGAAGGTATGCTCGACACCTATTTATATTATAAGGACAACAAGAGCACTTTCAAGGGCAAGGATGCTGAAGCCAACAATGAAGCTATCCTCAACTACCTGAAGGAATACCCTGCCAAGATGATTGACGAACAGGGCAATATCACTGGGTACAAGTACGAGGATTTCAATCTCGACAATGTTCGCACGGCTAAATTCATCCTCCGTATGCACAACCTCTTCCCTTCTGAGGGTACCGGCAAGGCACTGAAGACACTCTTCAAGCAGTTGCAGAAGCAACCTCGTACCAAGGAAGGTGTTTATTGGCACAAAGCTATCTATGCCAACCAGGTTTGGCTCGACGGTATCTTTATGGGCTTGCCTTTCTACTGCAACTATGCGGTGCAGACCATGAAACCAAAGAAGGCAAAGAAATACCTCGATGATGCCGTTGACCAGATGATCAAGACTGACAAGCGTACATACGATGAGAAGACTCAGCTCTGGAAACATGCTTGGGATGAGACGCATCAGCAGTTCTGGGCTGACAAGGAAAATGGAAAGAGCCAGCATACCTGGGCAAGAGCCTTGGGATGGTATGTGATGGCAATGACCGAATGTCTCGATGCAATGCCAGAGGACTATGCCCGCCGTGGTGAAGTGATCGAACTGCTCAACAAGGCGATGGCAAGTGTCGTGAAGTATCAGGATAAGAAAACCGGTGTATGGTATGACGTGATGGACGTAAAGGATCCTCGCAACTATCTGGAGAGTACAGCATCCAGCATGTTTGCCTATGTACTCCTGAAGGGTTATCGCAAGGGTTACCTCGCAGAACAATATCGTGATGCCGGCATCAAGGCTTACAAGGGAATCTTGAAGGAATTCATCCAGGTGAACCCTGACAAGACCATCAGTCTGACCAAGTGCTGCAGTGTAAGCGGTCTCGGTCCTGGCGATGGTCCATACGTAAAGAAGCCAAACTATAAGCGTGACGGAAGCTTTGAATATTACATGAGCGAACCAATCCGTGACAATGACCCTAAGGGTGTAGGTCCATTTATCTGGGCAAGTTTGGAGATGGAACAGCAGGGACTAAAGGCAGAATAACTTGCTGATATAGAGCTACCAGAACGCACAGGAGAACTATAATACACAGAAAATTTAGAAAATACTGAGGTGGAAAAGGACTTATTAATGTTCTTTTCCACCTTTTTTTGTGCTTTTTGGTATATTCATCAAATTTTAATACGTTTTTTGAAACAACCAATTCATATTTTTACTATCTTTGCATTGTGTTTAGGAATACAACCCATTCGATGTTCTTACACAGCACCATGTGGGTGTTAGGACTTTCACAAGAGATAATCAACTATATTACTAATTTTAAATCTCAAAGTTTATGAAGAATTATTTACGCTATGCATTTATCGCCGTATTGGCATTTATCGCCAACATGGCATTCGGTCAGGCTTACAAAACGTTGACATTCCCTGACGACGACAAAGCCACCAACGGAATAGGTGCTTACGACAAGGCATGGACTGCTAAAATCGGTAAAGACACCTGGTCTATAGTTAACTTCAACAACAACAATTGGAAAAACAACTGGAAATGGATAAAATGCGGTGGAAAGAAAGCTGCATTAGTAGGAACCATCACTACGGATTTTGCTATTGACAAAGCGATATCTTCTGTTGTGGTAAATATCGATAAAATAACAAAAGCTTCCGTAAACTCTATCAAACTTGAAGTTACATCAGACAAAGAAGGAAAAAAAGTTCTCGAGACTGTCAATCTCGAAAAGATTACTACAGGAGACGCAGTCTTCACAATAAAAACGCCAAAAGAGAACTGCTACTACAAACTGTTATTCGATTGTGACAAAGGTTCTAGTAACGGCTTAATAACTGTAGTAAAGGTAGAATATTACAAGAAAGGAACAAGTCCTGACATTGTAGATATCTCCAACACACCAGAAACAGCTTATACTGTTGCAAAGGCAAAGGAACTGATTGATGCAGGAAAAGGTTTATCTACTGAGGTTTACGTAAAGGGTATTATCACAAGTGTCGGAACACTCAACACCCAATTCAATAGCTTATCATACAAAATTTCAGATAATGGTGAAGCAACCAACGAACTGGATGTTTACAGCGGAAAATATTTTGGCGGAGAAGGTTTCACATCTGCAGACCAACTCAAGGCTGGTGATGTTGTTATCATAAAGGGCAAGTTGAAGAAATTCAATAATAAATACGAGCTTGACATGAACAATCAGCTCTACTCTCTGAATGGACAGACAACAAATATCAAAGACATTACAACCGAGGCAACAGACGCTAATGCTCCTGCTTACAACCTTGCTGGTCAGAAGGTAGGTAAGGAATATAAGGGTGTCGTTATTAAGGCTGGTAAGAAGTTTATCCAGAAGTAAAAGTAAACAAAATAATCTGATAGGATACAATTCCATTTATCAGATCCCCTAACATCAAATCCCAGTTTCACGTTGTAACAGACGAGAAACTGGGATTTTTTATTCTCTACATTCTATCACACCATGAAGAAGGCCCATTTTGTCATAAAAATATATAAAAGAAAAGGAAAACTCCACTTAATACATATTTTATGCTTAACTTTGTCAATGTATTAATTTCAAAACAAATGATCAGATAAAAAGAATAAACCCGAAAATATACTGAAACAAATGAAACAGAAAGTTTTTACACTATTGGCTGCTTCGCTCATCAGCGCAGCAGCCATGGCGCAAGCCCCTGCCTTTCCTGGAGCCGAAGGTCACGGAAGATACGTAACGGGTGGTAGAGGTGGCAAAATCGTACACGTAACGAATCTCAATGACAGCGGAACTGGCTCTTTCAGAGAGGCAGTCAAGTCGGGCAATAAGATCATCGTCTTCGATGTGGCGGGAGTGATTGCGCTGAAGTCTGACCTCAAATTCGCAGACAACATCACGATTCTCGGACAGACAGCCCCATCTCCGGGCATCACCCTGCGCTATTATACGGTTCAACCGGGTAGCAACAACATCATCCGCTTCCTTCGCATTCGCCGTGGACAGGAGAAGAACATCAACGACGGTGCTGATGCCACATGGCAGCGCAACAAGACCGGCATCATCTTCGACCACTGCTCCTTCAGCTGGAGTATCGACGAGGTGGCTTCATTCTACGACAACAACAACTTCACCATGCAGTGGTGTACTGTAGCCGAAAGCCTCACCAACCCTGGTCACTCCAAGGGTGCTCATGGCTATGGTGGCATCTGGGGCGGTAAGTTGGCAAGCTTCCATCATAACTTTGTAGCTCATCTCATGAACCGTGGTCCACGTTTCAATGGTGCCCGATATGGTTGGACGGGCTATACTAACAACAAGGAATACAGCACCTATAAGTGGCAGAACACCGTACAGGCTGAGAACGTAGACTTCCGCAACTGCGTGATGTATAATGCTCAAGGAACCTGCTATGGCGGTCCTGGTGGCGGACAGATCAATATCGTCAACAACTACTACAAGGCTGGTCCCAGCCATAGTTTGAAAGGTACAACTTTGAATGGACTCAAAGTAGATGTAAGCACAGGTAAGGAGCGAGGTAGCCAAGACCGTATCACCCTTGTCACACTTTCTACACAGAGCAACTCCGACAAAAATCATCCAGAACTATACGACATGACCAGCCGTTACTATATCAATGGTAATACGACAGAAACCACGAAGGGTCAGAAGACGGAGAACAAAGACTGGAAGGGCATAAGCTACGACAAGGGTATTCCAAGCCTGAACGGCGAATACTATAGTCCGGACGCCAACAACTACTATGGCGATGCAGTGGCTCATACCACCATCAGCGGCAAGTCTTGTGTCAAGATTAAGATGGACGAACCTGCTCCAACAGGACAAGTAACCACCCACTCTGCTGCCGAAGCATACGAAAAGGTTTTAGCCTATGTAGGAGCATCCCTCTATCGCGACGAAATAGATGCTCGATACATGGAAGAAGCCAAGACGGGTACCGCTACTTACAAAGGTAGCATCACCAACTCTCCAGGTATCATCGACAAGGTATCAGATGTAAAAGGATATACGGAAGCGAACTTCGGAACAGGCACACGTCCTGCCGACTTTGATACAGACAAGGATGGCATACCTGATGAATGGGAGAAGGCGAATGGTCTGAATCCAAACGACGCTTCCGATGCCCTCACCTACTCGCTCGACGAGAAGGGTTATTATACAAACATCGAAGTCTATGCCAACTCTCTGGTAGAGAATATCATGAAGGCAGAAAACCAGGATGCCCTTTCAGGAGTAGATGAGTATTATCCAACTACCGTTTCTACCGGAATTTCTCAGATAGAGAATAACCAGGAAGCAGGCAATAACGCCATCAAATCCATCACTTACTATACCCTGAATGGTACAAAATTACCCACTCCCAATAAAGGAGTAAACATCAGAAAGATAGAATTGACGAATGGGACAATAAAGACTGACAAGGTTATCAAATAGGATAACCTTGTCGGAACCATACCATATCATAGAAAAAGATAGATTATATCGCAAGATAAAACAAATAAAAATCCCCTGCCAGCATATTGCCGACAGGGGGTAACTAAACTATATCCTTAAACCTATGATTAACCTTTTTACGCTTTCAAAAGGAAATTATTTATTAATGAACTTTTTACCATTCTTGATAACAATACCCTTAGCATCATTTGCAACTTTCTGACCTAAGAGATTGAATGTTGCGCCATCCTTAGAAGACTTTGGAGCTTGGATATCAGAGATGCCAGTAGATGTGCCTATCACATACTTGAAGCCGTAGAAGCCCATCTTAGTACCAGCAGCGAGTACATAGTATGTACCACCCTCAGCAACGCTGAATGTTACAGTACCATTAGACTTCTCTGCAATAATGTTCTCGCCCTTCTCGTTCTGTGTGAACTTCTGAGAAGCACCATCCTTGGCAGCAGGCAAATTATAAGAAGCAGGAGCTACCTCAGCAAAATCAGCATCCAGGATATGGAAGCCCTTGTTTGCATTCAATTGAACTGCTACTGTTAAAGAACCTGCTTTTGTGGTCTCGAACTTGTAAGCGCAGCCAGTAGGCTCTGCACCAGACACCAACTTACCACTGTTCTTACCACAAACGTAAGCACCGAAATCTGCATCAGCCCAGTTAGCAGTCTTCTTACCTGACGCAAACTCAACACCATCATTCTCCATATAAGTAAGAGTGATGTTCTTTACAGATGTAATCTGATCGCCAGCCTTTACATTGTCACCAATCTGGACTGCATAAGTGCCCTGAGCGTTCATACTTGCTGCCATAGCGACAGCGGCAATAAGAGTAAAGAATTTCTTCATAATCGTTACGTTTTAAGTTTATTAATCTGTAATTTGTTTGAAAATTTAAGTTTTAGCTTATTTTCGCTTGCAAAAGTAACACATTATCTGATAAAATAGAACAGAAAAGTAGAGAAATCTCACGCAAACGATTACGTGCGTTTCATCAATATCTTACATACATATTACAGATATTTGTTGTATTTTTGCCACGTGAATCTATTTAGGCAACAAATCGTAGTGGATTCATCATACTTGAAATAAACAAGTAAAACTATACAAGAATAAATATAAAACATTATAAATTTAAACCTAAAAGTAACAAACAATGAAAAGAAATCTACTGAGATTCGGACTATCTCTTATAGTTCTCCTTGTTTCGGTCGTTACAAAAGCAAGTGAAATTACCCTCACTTATTCTTTAGGAGCGATTACTGCAGAAGGAACTCTTCCTGCAAACGCAACAGTAGAAGGTGGAAGTAGCTATACACTTCCTACAAACACCTCTCTCTATGTTGCTGGTAGTACATTAACAGGTTGGACAGATGGCACCAACACCTACAAGCCTGGTGAAACCATCACTGCCCCAAGTGCAAGCGCTACGCTGACTCCAGTCTTTACAGCCAACACCAAGTCGCTTGCTAACCGCACAGAGGCAACCACCCTCACCTATTACTTCGGTCACAAAAATGGTGCGCAGGATATCAACGTTGAGAAAAAGGCAGGTATCTTGGTAACTCAGGCGACTGTCGATGGTGAAAGTATTGATGTAAAGATTGACCTTGATGCCACAACCAAGGGAAAGTTCAATAACGTAAGTCGTAAAGACGAATGGGCACAGATGAATGCAAACGGCATCATCACCGTTCCTTCTTGCAAGGGTGCAACCATTGAAATGGCTGCATACGGCAATATCACAACGACAACAATTGATGGTCAGGCAGAATATACTTCAGGTAAAGTAATCAGCCAGGCCATTGCATCAAGTGCTGAAACAGTGAACATCGTCATTGGCGATGGTTCATATTACAGCTATTTGAAGATTACCCTTCCTGTCGTTGCAAGCAAACCTGCTGGCAAGACTTTCAACAATGAGGCTGCCAGCGTCGTATTTACGATGAACGACCTCAGCAATGCAAGTGCCAACACAACCTCTCCTACTGATGCTTTCAGCACCATTGCATTTGATTACGGAGCAAACTTATCTTTGAAAGGAATTCTCGAAATTACCAAGGCGGATGGTACAGCATCAGGTATCAAAGGTCTCAAAATAAATAATGACTCAGGAACTAAGCAAACTGAACTCAACTGGTTGGTTCGTCCTGCTGCAGGACTTACTTTCACCCCTACCAAGGTGAGCGGTTATGTAAACCGCTGTGGCACGGATGTAGAAAACGGAATCGTTATCAGCGCCCATAAGGCTAACGGAGAAGTGGTAGCACTGGGCACCTATACCGCTTGGCGTCAAGGCAAAACTTCATCTACTAAGCCTTACGATCAGACCGCTATCCATCAGTTTGAAATCACACTGACAGCAGAGCAGCAGGCAGCCTTGGCTGGTACAGATGGCTTCTATCTGACATCTACTATCGGTGTAGCTTCTAACAAGCAGGCTGTTTTCGGTCCTGTTACTATCGAAGGCACCGTCAACGGAACACTCGTTGCAGTAAACAAATACAAACTCTCTGTCGTAACCAATCCTGAAGACATCGCAGACGTTACCGTCTATCCTAAGTCTGACGAATATCAGGAGAACGACGAGGTAACACTGACTGCAGCCGATAAATTCGGTTATAATTTTGTCAACTGGACAGACAAGAATGGCACAGAGCTTTCTACTGAGAGCAAATTCAAATATACTGTAACAGAAAACCAGACTCTCACTGCCAACTACAAGAAGGTAAAGACCTATGCGCTCGACGTAAACGTAGAAGGTGGCGCCAAGGACTATATGGTGACTCTCTCTCCTGCCCCAGAGATGGTAGATGGCAAGAAGATGTATGAAGAAGGTACAGAGGTAACGCTTACCGCAACAGGAAACGACATCATCGACTTCAACAACTGGAGCAATGGTGAGACAACAGCAGAAATCAAGACAACCATGAATGCAGACCAGGCTTTCACTGCCACATTCTCAGCCAAGGACTTCATCGTGGCATGGGACTTCTATCAGGAAGGCAAGGAAGGTCGCACAGCCGACTTTGCTGCAGCCGACAATGACGCTGTACAGCTCGTACTCCGTGATGCAGAAGGCAACTCATACGGCTGGCTCGACAAGAGCAACACGGCTGGTGGTTACGAAGGCAAGAATGCAGCTGTCAACTGGACCAAGACTTCAACAAAGGCTTTAGGTGAAACCTACTGGCAGACCAAGTTCAACGCCACAGCATTCACCGATATCAAGGTAAAGAGCAGCATGCTCTACAACTATAATGCTTACGAGACCTACAACGTAGAGTACTCTCTTGATGGCGAGAAATGGACCAAGGTTGGCGCCATCGCTATGCCAGGAGCCAAGGCTTGGACAGCAGGCGAGTTCACTCTCCCAGCCGATGCCAACAACCAGGCTGCAGTATTTGTTCGCTGGATTGCCGACAAGACTTCATCTGTCAAGGGAACAACAGGTACCAACGACGGTATCGCTCTCGCTCAGATCTATATCACAGGTACAGCCAAGCTCTTCAATGACGGCACAGCTCCTGAACTCAAGAGCCAGGTACCTGCAGTAGGTGCAACCAATGCTTCAGCCAATGGTAAGATTGTATTGACATTCGATGAGAAGGTGAAACTGACAGAAAGCGCCAAGGCAACCCTCAATGGTCAGGAGTTGACAGGTACAGTATCTGGCAAGACCATCACCTTTGCCTACAAGGGTTTGAGCTATGCCACAGAATATACCTTCGCTCTCGCAGCAGGTTCTGTAGCCGACTTGACAGACAATGCCATCCAGAGCGATATCACCTTCAGCTTCACCACCAAGGAGAAGCCTGCAGTAACCAAGGCTCTGTATGATTTCATCGTACCAACAGACGGAACATTCACTGAAGCTCTCGCAGCAGCAGCCAAGCGTACTGATACCAGCAAGCGTTTCCGCATCTTCATCAAGCAGGGCGACTATAAGATTCCTGCCAACCCGAACAGCATGGTGACTGGTACTGATGGCAAGCAGTATCCAAGTGCTACCACCTATATAAATACACCTAATGTATCTATCATCGGTGAAAGCAATGAGAATACTTCTATCACCAATACAGTACCAGCAGTAGAAAGCAGCAATGGCTACAATATCGCCAACGTATTGGAAGGAATTGGACGTGGTGATGTATTGAGTTTGGAAAGCGGTGCGACAAACACCTACTTCCAGGACATCAAGATGTACAGCAGCATGGGCGACGGCAAGGGTCGTGACATCGTACTCAACGACAAGAGTAACAAGACTATCTGTAAGAACGTCAACCTCTGGGCTTATCAGGACACCTACGTATCCAACAACCAGAAGGGTCGCTTCTACTTCGAGGGTGGTATCCTGCGTGGCAACACCGACTACCTCTGCGGTAAGGGTGACGTATATTATAATAATGTAGATCTCTTGATGTGTGGCACCGGCTATCTTGCCGTACCTTCGCAGCCTACCAAGTATGGCTACATCTTCAAGGATTGTACCATCAAGGACGGATCAACCACAGGTATCAACGGTAAGTACAAACTCGGTCGTCCTTGGGGCAAGGGCACTCCTATCGCTCTCTTCATCGACACCAAGATGGAAGTGATTCCTACAGCAGCTGGTTGGGACGAGATGAGCGGTGGTTATCCTAAGCGCTTTGCAGAATACAACTCTACAACAACTACAGGAACAGCAGTAGATCTGAGCGGAAGAAAGCAGGTTTATGATGCTTACGATGCAAAGGTTGGAAATAACTATACCAACCGTCGCGAAGAGACAGCAGAAAACCCTGTCCTCACAGCAGAGGAAGCTGCATTCTACAGCATTGAGACCGTCATGGGCGGTGATGACGACTGGGATCCAACTGCTGCCACCGAACAGGCTTCAGCTCCAACTAATGTGAAGATTGCTGGCAACAACCTGACATGGGACAACAGCAACTATGCTCTGCTCTGGGCAGTATGCAAAGACGGCAAGGTGGTTGACTTCACCGTTGAGCCTACCTACAACGTTGACGATGCTTCAGCAACATGGAGTGTCCGTGCAGCCAACGAGATGGGTGGTCTTGGCGAGGCTACAGTAGCAAGCACCAGCACCGGCATTGAGAACATCGCAACTTCTTCCGATGTTTTGAGTACCAAGATCTACTCTGCCGACGGTGTACAGGTAAGCAAGTTGCAGAAAGGCATCAACATCGTCGTAAAGACCATGTCTGATGGTAGCAAGAAGACAAACAAGATTATCATCAAGTAATCCTGATTTGAAGATATTGCTTGAAAGCAACGTAAAATCATAGTTAATCCCCAACAAGAGGACATCGGAAGAAGTTCGATGGATTCTTGTTGGGGATTTTTATGTCAACGAAAACACTACACAGAAGCTATTTTGTGAAAGAACTTTGAAAACGTTTACGTTATTTTTTATATTAAAATGTATTGTCAGATAAACTAATATTCGTATATTTGCACAGAATTATACAATATTTCACTAATCTAACCAAAATAAATGTATGTCTGGTAATTCAAACAAAAAGAAAATTGCGTTAGCAGGTGCATTGATGTTCTGTGTAACGAGCATCTCAGCGCAGACCGTTAAGGGCGTTGTTACTGACAATACGGGCGAGCCTATTATCGGCGCATCTGTCATGGAGGTAGGTGTAGCAGGTAATGGTGGCGTGACCGACATTGATGGTAATTTCACCGTAAACTTAAAAGGCAAAGGTAACAAACTGAAGATTACTTACATCGGTATGAAATCTAAGGAAGTGAACGTTGCAGGTAAAACTAACATTACTGTAAAACTTGAAGACGAAGCAAACAGCTTGAATGACGTAGTCGTTATCGGCTATGGTACTGTTAGAAAGAAGGACCTTACAGGTTCTGTTTCTTCTATCAGCGATAAGCAGATTGCCAACATTCCAGTTTCTAATGTAAGCGAGGCGATGACCGGTAAGATGGCTGGTGTTAACATCACTACCACAGAAGGTTCACCTGATGCTGACGTGAAGATTCGCGTGCGTGGTGGCGGTTCCCTTTCTCAGGACAACTCTCCACTCTACATCGTTGACGGTTTCCCTGTAAGCTCTATCAGCGATATCGCTCCAAGCGAAATTCAGAGCATCGACGTGTTGAAGGATGCTTCTTCTACAGCCATCTATGGTGCTCGTGGTGCTAATGGTGTTATCATCGTAACAACCAAGAGCGGTTCTGAGGGTAAGACTCAGGTAAACTTCAATGCTTCTCTCGGCTACAAGAAGGTTTCTAAGTTGGTGAAGACTATGTCTCCATACGACTATGCATACTATCAGTATGAGTTGGGTAGCACTGACTATGGTAACTACAACGATCTCGACATCTGGAAGTCTATTGAAGGACGTGACTATCAGGATGAGGTATTCGGCCGTACAGGTAACCAGAAACAGTATAACGTGAACGTAAGCGGTGGTACCAAGGATATCAAGTACAACATCGGTTTCTCTCACAACGACGAGAAGAGCATCATGCAGGGTTCTGGCTACGCCAAGAACAATGTAAACGCCAAGATCAATGCCAACCTGAACAAGTGGTTGTCTCTCGACTTCAATGGACGTATGGCATTCACCAAGCTGGATGGCTTGAATGGTGGTGCAGATACCAACGAGTCGAGTGCAGCAAACTCAGTTGTTGCCAACACCGTAAGATGGAACCCGGTAGAGCCTCTCTCTGGTACATCAGACGATGATGAGGAGAACAGCACATCTACACGCCGTAACCCAACAGAGCGTATCACCGATACCTATAAGTATCAGGAGCGTTTCCAGCAAAACTACAACGTTGGCTTAAACTGGAAGCCATTCAAAAATATCACATTCCGTTCTGAGTTCGGCTATGGCTGGAAGTATAACAATACCGACCAGGTTTGGGGTTCTAATGCAACTACCAACTCTAAGTATGGTTACAACGGTCAGCCACAGGCACAGTTCGTACGCTTGGAGAACAAGAACTGGCGTAACGCAAATACATTGACTTACGACAACAAGAAGCTTTTCCATGGTCGTGACCACATCAATGTATTGGTAGGTCAGGAGTGGAGCAGCAGCCAGGACGTAACCCGCACCAACACTTCTGTAGCCTTCCCTACTTCATTCACATTGAACGAGGTATTGGCAAACACAGCAGCAGGTAAAGCTCTTCCAAACGAGGGTAATATCAAGGCAGAGGAGAACATTCTCTCTTACTTCGGCCGTATCAACTATACGCTCAACGACAAGTATTTAGCAACATTTACTCTTCGTGCCGATGGTTCAAGCAAGTTCGGCAAGGACAACCGTTGGGGTATCTTCCCATCAGCAGCCTTGGCTTGGCGTATGTCTGACGAGGAGTTCCTGAAGGGTGCTTCCAGCTGGCTTTCCAACTTGAAGGCCCGTCTGAGCTTCGGTACAGCAGGTAACAACCGTATCAACTCTGGTTTGTTGACTACCACCTACTCTATGGCAGACAACACATCAAAGGCTCCATTCTTCGATGAGAACAGAGCTTCGATGCTTGAGCATGGTAAATATCTCTATAATCCAGACTTGAAGTGGGAAACCACAGTGACCCGTAACTTCGGTATCGACTACGGTTTCTTCAATGGTCGCCTCAGCGGTACATTAGACTTCTACTGGAATACTACCAAGGATCTCTTGATGCAGAGCATTATTCCTTCCAACACCGGTTACACTTACCAGTTCCAGAACTTCGGTAAGACCTCTAACAAGGGTGTTGAGTTGGCGCTCAATGCCGTAATCGTGGACAAGAAGAACTTCGGCTTGAACTTCAACTTCAACATATCTTATAACAAGAACAAGATTGATGAGTTGAACATGGAGAACCCATGGCAGAGTTCTAACTGGAGTGGTTCTACCATCGCCAAGTATGAAGACTTCCGCGTAGAGCAAGGCGGTCGCCTCGGTGAGCTTTGGGGCTACAAGAGCAACGGTTTCTACACCGTATTTGATGCCTCAACAGGCAAGGGTGACTTGGTATTGAAAGAAAACGGCACCTGGGCACTGGCAGAAGGCGTAAAGGACAACAGCTACAAGCTCTTCGGCGGTAACCTCTATCCAGGCGTTGCCAAGGTAGAAGTTGACGAAAACGGTGATGCTGTAAAGCAGCGTCTGGGTAACACCGTACCTACCACAACGGGTGGTTTCGGTTTCGACGGTCACGTTGGTAACTTCGACTTCAACCTGTTCTTCAACTACTCACTGGGCAACAAGCTGGTGAACGGTACCAAGCTTGCCAACTCATTCTATGCAGGTTCAGCCAAGAACTACAACCTGGTGGATGACTTCAACGTAGGCAACCGCTATACCTGGATTGACCCAGCCAACGGTAACAACATCGGCCGCCCATCAGCTAGCCTCATCGCAGAGTATGGTGGTGTAGAGAACGTGATGAACCGCTTGAACGAGATTAATGCCAACGCCAATATCTACAATCCAGCAGGCGTATCAACCATGCAGCTCATCAGCTATGCTGTAGAAGATGCATCATTCTTGCGTCTGCAGAACGTAACAGTGGGTTACACCTTGCCAAAGAAGTGGGTAAACAAGTGCTATATGCAGAACGTACGCATCTACTTCACAGGTTACAACCTGCTTTGCTTCACTAACTACTCAGGCTACGATCCAGAGGTTGATACAAGTTCTAAGAAGAACCCAATGACACCAGGTATCGATTATGCAGCTTATCCAAAGAGCCGCACCTTCGTAGGTGGTATTAACGTTACATTCTAAAACTTTATAAGATAATAACAATGAACAAGATATTATATGCATTTGCATTGGCAGGCGTATTAGGATTGTCTTCATGCTCCGACTTCCTGGATCAGACCTCTCCATCAGAAATGACTGCAGAGAATACCTACGCCTCACCTTATTATACCAATCTTCGCGTCAATAAGCTCTATGGCGGAATGGCTCAGGACCGTACCTACGCACAGGACCTGTCTATTGTATGGAACCTGAACAGCGACTGCGAATTGATTGACGGTCTTGGCAGCAATGCTACCAACACCTCAAGTGAACGTGGTAACATGAACTATAACATGGACCCGGGATGGAGCAAGATTAGCGGCGTATGGGATGCTGAGTATGGTATCATCGAGGATGCCAACCAGATTATCGAGGGTATCCGCAGCAGCGCTACATTAACAGCCGGCGGTGCTAACCAGAAGGCTATGGAGCGCAGCCTCGGCGAGGCACTCACCATCCGTGCCATGGTTTACTTTGACCTGGTTCGTATTTTCGGCGATATTCCTTTCAAGGTAGAAGCATCAAAGGCTGACTTGAGCAACGCTTACCTGGAGAAGACCGACCGCGACGTGATTATGGATTCCCTGATGAACGACCTGGATGAGGCTATCAAATACTTGCCATGGGCAGACCAGGCATCAGGCTATACCACAGAGCGCACAACCAAGGGTTATGCTCACGCACTCCTGGCACAGATTGCCATGACACGTGCTGGCTACGTGATTCGCGAGAAGGCTAAGGACGGATATGAGACAGCATCTTACAGCGATGCTACTTATCCAACACAGCGCCCTGGTGCAGCAGACCGCAAGGCTCTCTACGAGCGTGCCCTGAAGCACTGGTCTGCTATCATCAACGACAATACTCACAACCTCAACCCATCTTTCGAGAACGAGTGGTACTTGATTAACCAGCTCTCTCTCGACAAGACTTACCACGAGAACCTCTTCGAGATTCCTTTCGGTGAGAACGTAACAGGAGAGTTGGGTTACACAGTGGGTGTCCGCATGAATGGTGTTACAACAGAATATGGCTATGGCAACTCATCTGGTAAGATGAAGGTTACTGCACCTCTGCTCTATTCTTACGACAAGAAGGATACACGCCGTGACATCACCTGCGCCAACTTCGAAATCAAGCAGGATGGCAGCAACACTGTTGAGAACATGCTGAAGAATGCTCCTTTCGGTATGTATGTAGGTAAGTGGGATGCCCGCAAGATGAACAACACCTGGTTGCAGAACAACTTGAAGGCTACAGCTAAGCACACTACAGGTATCAACCCTGTAAAGATGCGCTATGCTCAGGTATTGCTCTATTATGCAGAGTGCATGAACGAGTTGGCTGGCAATCCTGATGCCAACTACGAAGGTTCAGCTAACGGCATGACAGCCCGCCAGGCTTTGGAAGCAGTACACACCCGTGCCTTCAACCAGGCTGACAAGAATGAAGCTAAGGCATACGTCAACAACATTGCTTCTGACAAGGACGCATTCTTCAATGCTCTCGTTCAGGAGAACATGTGGGAGTTTGCAGGTGAAGGTATCCGCAAGTACGACCTGATTCGTTGGAACCTCCTCGCAGAAAAGATCAATGAGTTCAAGCAGACTTACCTGACAGAACTTGCAGACGGTACTTACCAGAAGACCATCTACTTCAACTACCTGGATGAGAAGAAAACCAAGATTGACTTCTCTAGCGTAACATGGTATGGTATTCCTGACGGAAAGACATCTGCTGACTACGATGGCAGTATCGACTCATTCGGTGCAGCTAAGTTGGATACAGGTTCAGATACACAGGTTGACGTAAACCTTCCATCTATCAGCAGCGGTTTGGTTGGCGATAACGTAGCAGTGAAGAACCGCTACCTCATGCCAATCGCTTCTACAACCATCTCTGCAACCAACGGTAAGATTCACAACTCTTATGGTTATGCAGACTAATTCATCTTTAATCAAAAAAGACAAGAAAATGAAGAGCATTAAAAACATATTGGGCACAGCATCTATGATGGCTTTGGCTTTATCGGCTACTTCTTGTACCGATGGCAATGACTGGGACGTAGATGGCAGCCTGTCAAGATTATTCGGTCTCAACGGTGACAAAATCACCGTTGAAACTGCCGAAACATCAGCTACTGTTACATTCTCTGCCTTCACATCAAAAGCAGTTCCTTCACCAGAGTACTATGTATTCGAGGTAAGCAAGGACTCTCTTTACGAAGGTGTTGAGAATGCCAACATCATCAAATACGGTGAAGATAAGACCTTGACTTCTTCTCCTGTGGTTCTCTCAGGTCTCGATGGAGACAGCAAGTACTACATGCGTGTAAAGGCAATGTCTTCAACAAGCAATGAGTCTAAGTGGGTTTACTATAAGGATGGTTCCTCTTTCAAGACCAAGGCTGAACAGTTATTCAACGAGCTTACTACAGCCGACCTCTTTGAAGACCACGTTAATTTCTCTTGGACTCCAGGTGCGACAGTTACCCATATCACAATTGTCAACGCAGCAGATCCAGAGGATAAGAGCATGCATGAACTTACCGCAGACCAAATTGCTGCTGGTAAAGTTACTTACTCTAACGTGAAGCCAACAACCACTTACATCGCCACCTTATATAATAACGATGTAAAACGTGGTCAGTTGCAATTCACTACACCTGCAGCAATGCCATCTGCAAACTATAAGTACACGCTCCCAAGCGATGTGAATGTTATCTCCCAGACTCTCATTGAAGAGATTGCAGAGCAGGCCAAAGCTGCAGCAGGAAACGAGACTAACTATAGTGCAACCATCGGTATTCCTGCTGGTGCCACAGTTTCTCTCTACGGCACAAATGATTCAGACGGTGGCAAGACCAACGTAACCATCCCTGACGGAATGTCTGTTACATTCTTCGGTTTGGCAGGTGGTGATGCGCCTACCATCAATCTTGACAAGAACTTCGATATTGCAGGTTCTCATGCATTTATCAAGTTCCAGAATGTGAAATTGGAAGAGAATGGTGCTGGCTACTTCATCAACCAGAGCAAGGCTTGTACCGTAAACGAGTTCACTTTGGAAGATTGCAAAGTTAGCAACCTCAAGACATCATTCTTCCGCCTTCAGGGTAGTGACGCTAAATCTATCGGCAAGCTTACCTTGAAGAACAGTATCTTTACCAAACTCTGCGCAGGTTATGGATTCATCCATGTAGATGCAGGAAGCGGTAAAGGTCATCTCGACAACGTAGAGATTGACGGCTGTACATTCAACAGCATCTGTGTAACCGGTAAGGTATTTATCTTCAGCAAGAAGACAGATATGCAAGACATCACCATCAAGAACAGCACATTCTACAACTGTAATGGTAACGGCCAGTTCTTTGTTGACTTCAATGCTGATACATTTGGTCCAAACACCTTTACTATTGAGAACTGTATCTTCGGTAAGAGTGCTGATGAGGCTACCAACAAGAACATCAGAAGCAAGACTCCTGCTTCTGTAGCAAACAGCTTCAGAACAACAGACTTCTTCAAGGTGATTAAGGGCGTGAATGATACAGAGTTCAGCTCTACCCAGTTGTTCAAGGACCCAGCCAATGGCGACTTTACCATCAAGGCTGGTACTTTGAAGGAAAAGGCTGGTGACCCACGCTGGTATGTAGTAGAGGATTAAAATTCATCTCTTAAATATTTAAAGTGCAATGCTCGACTTGAGCATTGCACTTTTTTTTTGATTTTCTTGGAAGTTTAGAATAAAAAGCGTATCTTTGCAGCGAAGTATTAAGCAAATAAGAAATGACAATGAACGGAGAAAACTATATAAGATTCGACTGGGCGATGAAACGTCTGCTGCGCAACAAGGCAAACTATGTTGTGCTTGAAGGTTTCCTGTCTTCATTACTTGGAAAGAAATTTAAAATTCACCGCTTTCTGGAAAGCGAAAGCAACCAAGAAGACGAGGACGATAAATATAACCGAGTAGATATTCTGGCAGAAAGCGAAAACGAGCAGTTGTGCATCATTGAAGTACAAAACAGTCGAGAGCAAACCTATTTCCATCGCATGCTCTATGGAGTTTCTAAAGCGATAACGGAATATATTGGTCTTGGCAAGCCATACGAAGCTGTCCGCAAGGTGTATTCCATCAACATCGTCTATTTTGAACTGGGACAAGGCAAAGATTATGTTTACCATGGCAAAACCGAGTTCGTCGGTGAACACGAACCACATGATACACTTAAACTCTCCATCCGACAGAATGAGAAATTCTTTGGTATCAAAGATGATAAATTGGAGTTAAGGAAGAGTCCTGGTGACTTGTTCCCAGAGTACTACATACTACGTGTCAATGATTTTGACAAGGTAGCAACTACTCCACTTGATGAATGGATTGAATTTCTAAAAACAGGCTCTATCAGTTCAAAAGCCACTGCTGCAGGATTACCAGAGGCACGCGAACGTCTGCGTGTAGATTCACTCTCGCAAGAAGACAAGCAAGCTTATTACCGACATCTAGAAGCTGTTAGACATATGAAAAGCCTATTCGACACTAGCCGTGACGAGGGATATCAAGATGGACTAACAGAAGGAAGAATTGAAGGAAGAGCTGAAGGAAGAGCAGAAGGAAGAGCAGAAGGAAGAGCAGAAGGAGAAAAAGAAAAGACCAAAGAAATCGCCCTCAAACTTCTTGCTTTAAATACACCAATAGACATCATTTCCCAATCTACAGGATTATCTATAGAGGAAATCAAAAAGTTAAATTCATAAACACATAGAAAGTGCAATGTTCGACTTGAGCGTTGCGCTTTTTTTCTACTACGCAAACGTTTTCGTATTATTTTGAGATGATTATACCTTATATTATAAAGAATAGTTGTAATTTTGCCACAAATAAAATTTAGCCTAAATTACAATGAGAAAATCAATCATCAAAACTATCGTGCTTTCAGCACTCTTGGCTCTGCCAGGCATTGCCAAGTCCCAGATTTTTACTGGTATTACTTCTGAGCAAAATGCCCAGAATACTCCTGAAGGATGGACTGCAGTTGAGTTACCACAATTGCCAGCCATCACATCAGCAAATACGTTTAACATAATAAACTATGGTGCATCTACATCGGCAGCAGATAACACCAAAGCTATTCAGAAAGCCCTTGATGCCGTTCCTGCTACTACTGGCGGTATGGTAGTAATTCCTGCTGGTACTTGGATGTTTGGCAGCACAGACCAAATGACCAGTAAGACCGAGGTGCTCAGCATCAAGTCTAAAACAGTACTCCACCTTTGCGCTGGAGCCACCTTGAAGCTCGTAGAATACGGCAAGGCTCCTAATACCAAGACTGTCTTCATCGGCGGAAAGAACAAGGGTAAGAACGTTACCGATATTGTTATCGAGGGTGAAGGTGAAACTTCAGTCATCGACGGTCAGGGTGCACGCTGGTGGCTCGCAAGAGAGAATGGTGAAACCTTCAATCCTGGTGCCATGATTCGCTTCGAACAGGGCAAGCGCTTCCTGCTCCGCAACTTCAAGATTCAGAATACTCCGGGTGTAAACATCACCATCAGCAACAGCGGTAAGGCTAGCAATGCTACCATCCATGATGTAACCATCAGTGAACCTTCATCTGAAGCTGGCAAGGGAAAGGCATCGCATAACACAGATGGAATCTCTATCTGGGGTCCATACGTCAATATCTACAACTGCAACATCAGCAACGGCGATGACAATATCGTTTGCGACAACGATGCACAATATATCCATGTATGGAACTGCTACTTCGGAACTGGACATGGTGCTTCTATCGGCAGCTTCACCAACAACATCAAGCATGTATGGTTCGATAACATCACCATGAACGGTACTACTGCGGGCATCCGCATGAAGACAGGTCAAGATGTAGATAAAACAACCAACAAGGTAACTCTCCGTGGCGGTTGTGAGGAAGACTGGAAGTTTACTAACTTCACCATGACCAAGGTAAAGAACCCACTTTCTATTGACTGCTTCTACGACAAAAACTACAATAGCGACCCTGCGGTAGATAAGGCTAACGCAAGAGTATTGGATGACACTACCCCAACCTATAATGGTATTTATCTGCAGAATGTAAAGACTACAGATGTTTGCGATGGCAATGCTATCTTCTTTGTTGGTCGCCCAGAAAGCCACATCAAGAACGTGACACTCGACAACGTACAGATATCAGCCAAGAAGGGTATCGATATCCGTTTCGTGGATAATCTCGTATTCAAAAACAACTCTAAGATTACCGTCAGCAGCGGTTCTATCTGGCTCAAGAAATTTGATTCTACATGGGATGATCAGTGCGGTGCTACATCTACAGGTTCTACCGTAACAGACACAAAGGGTCCTTTCACTTTGAACTCAAAGACCCTAACTGATAAAACAGCAGGTTCTTTCAGCAATGGTTTCGCCATCAGCAATGAAAAAGGAAAGACATATGATATTGGGTCTGGTACAAACTACATCAAGTACAGTGCAAACCAATACACCATCATTATTCCTGATGGAGTAAAGATAACCAAGATGGATATTGAGGGTCGCAACAACTATGATACTGCTGATGCCTATATCGGCGAGATTAATGGTACAAGCTATGATGCAACAACCTATGCCTTCCCAAAGGACAAGAGCGTGAAGAAATATACTGTAGAGTTTGATTCTCCTGTAGAGCACACATTGACCTTCACACCGAAAGTAAAACAATGCATTTTGGCATTTACTCTTTATACTGAAGCAACCAACTCTATAGCAGGCATCATATTAGATAATAAAAACAAGGCGGACAACAACGTCTATGACCTCAGCGGTCGTCTGGTAATCAAGAACGCTTCTACAAGCGATTTGCAGGCTCTCAACAAGGGTATTTATATCCACAACAACAGAAAGTATATTGCAAAGTAATAAAACACTATATCACTCAAAAAAAGTCCCCCAGACAATCAATTTTGGCTGGGGGATTTTGTTTGAGTAAAACACTAAAAAAAAGTATCCTAAGATACTTGCCAAACTATCCCAAGATACTTGCCAAACTATCCTAAGATAAATGGCAAAGAATCTAAGAATAAAGAAAGCGAGCACCATCCCTCGATGATGCTCGCCCAAAACTAGTGTGTTTCTAACCAAAAATATCTATTAGTATCCTGGGTTCTGCCAGAAACCTGTCGTACTGTTCACCTCTGTGGTGAAGTTCTGAACAGCGTCAATCTCATTCTGTGGGATTGGACGATAGAGATAATGCTTGCTGACATCAGCCTTCAGGTTGTCAGCAGCCTGTGCATTATACTTCTGTACGTACTCGTAAAGCTTACCTGTACGCTTCAAATCAAACCAGCGCATCTGCTCACCGCAGAACTCTACTGCACGCTCCTCAAGGATGGTATCGATAGTTGCATTACCACTCAAGGTATTATCCTTACCCTCGATAGCACGCGCCTGACGGAGCTGGTTGATAGTTGCCATGGCTGCACCACCATCACCGAGAGCCAACTGACATTCTGCCTTGATGAGATACATCTCTGGGATACGCATCACGATGGCATCACGGCTGGAGATGTCATGAGTTGGGTAGTTTGGATCATAAACATCATCCAAGAACTTCTTGATGCCAGGGAATGAGCACCAACCAGCAATCTTATACAGGTTGTAACGATCATCACCATAAACCTTAGAAGTCTTCACTGCAGCTTCTGTAGGTTTGGCTGTAGCCTCATCCATAGATGTGTAAACAGGGATGTCACCACCTGCCATAAACTGGATACGGTATCTGTTCTTTGCCCAAGCCTGCATAGCCTGTCCCTCTGGAGAATCACCATCCATTGGACAATAGTAAATAGCGGTATCCTGCAACTCTGGATAATTCTTTGAATTCTTAGCCAAATCAGGTGAAGCTATATCATAGTGATCAAGCAAGGTTGCTTCTGAACGCTGATCGGTAGTCTTATGCTTCTCCAACAGGTTCCACAAGTGCAATGAAGGCAAGTAGCGGGTGAATCCACGTCCGTATGGAGAATAAGCTGCGCCACATTCTACATTCTTACCAGTTGATTTACTCTTGATGGTTGTCTTGCCAGCAGCTATACGCCAGAACACCTGTGTGTCTTTCTGACCATTGCCACCCAAGTCGTTAGCGCCATTGTTCCACATAGAAACAAACATCAACAACATGGCATTACCACCACGAGTATAACCCGTACGGGTAATCAAACTATTGTACTGCATTGGGCTACCACCTTCCAAACGATAACGGTAAGGAATGCAGTTGGCATTGGTCTTGATGTCCTGAGAATAGGTTACACCGAAGAGTGCCTCCTGATTGGTATTGTAACTCTCATTAGCCATCGTCCATACATGCTTGTAGTTATTGTCAAGACTTGCATAATCACGTGCGCCGATAACAGCCTCTGCATCAGCCTGAGCTGCTGTATAGAGGGCATTCTTGTCTTTACCATCATAATTGCCACCCTTGACGGTCTGACCTAACTGACCACCCAACCAAGATGCTGCATAAAGCAATACTCTTGATCTCAAAGCCTTAGCTGCCCAATAGTTGGCACGTCCATCAGCCTTGGTCTTGTAACCTGCAGCCTCGAACTTAGCGATAGATTCATCCAAATCGTCCAATACCTTACCGAACACTTCATTCTCAGGCATTCTGGTAGGATTGAAATTCTGAGCTGTAACTGGTTCTGAATTATATGGGATAGCTCCCCAGGTGTTAACCATGTGGAAGTAATAGAAAGCTCTCAGGAAATGAGCCTCACCCAGATAACGATTCTTCAGATCCTCACTCAAGAAGTTTGCATCATTCACATACTTGATGGCATTGTTGCAGACATCTGTAGCACTATAGAAAAGTTCCCAATAGTGATCAAGACAAGGGTTATCTGCCACATTGTTTTCCAATGCTGCTGCATTGAAATTGTAGGAGCAAAGGCTCTTCTGCTTGTTATCATAACCATAATAGAAGAGGTCGGTACCCATTTCACTTAAACCTAAACCTGCTTCCTTACCATACCAGCCACGGGCAAAGGTGTAGCAGTTTGCTACAAGACCTTCCAGACCAGCAGAAGTTTTATATGCCAAACCGGCAGTTTCACCCACTTTATTCTCTTCTTCCAGAAAATCAGAACAAGAGGTAAGTCCCAACATCATAGAAGATGCCGCTGCCATGAATAATATCTTTGTTTTCATAATTGATTCGATGTTTTTAGAATTCTACATTAAGACCGATTACAACCTGCTTCTGCATAGGGAATGAGATGCTACCACCACGCTCTGGGTCGTAGTTGTCAATCTTACTCCATGTCATGAAGTTCTTCATTGAGCAATATACTCGAGCCTTATTCATACCGATAGTATGCAACCACTTAGCTGGCACATTATAAGAAAGGGTGATATCCTTAATCTTGAAGTAATCAGCCTTTTCGTATGTGAACGCAGACTTGTAAGTTGACCAGATCTTGCTGGAATTAGTATCCAAACCTGGGTTAGGGAATTTTGCATCGGTATTGGTTGGTGTCCAATAATCGATAGCATCACCCCAGTTGGCAGACTCAAAGTTCAACTGCTCATTCATTGCGTATGAAATATAACCGCCCAAACGAGCCATCAACTGTACTGAGAGTGAGAAATCCTTATAGGTGAATGTATTGGTCATACCGAATACATGATTAGGATCCTGGTTGTAGAGTACACGGTCGTCAGAACTGATAGTACCATCACCATCCTTATCCAAAATCTTTGGAGAACCTGGTGTACCATAGCCCTTGGTACCTGTGCAACCAGGCTTCTTGCCTTCATGTGCAGCCTTAAAGTCTTCTACATACTGGTCGAACTCACCAATACCCCACTCACCGAGTACCTTGTAATCATAGAATGCGTTTACACGATTGCCTACGAACAAGCCCTTGGTACCAGATACATACTTATCAACACCACCTGTCAACTCAGTAATTTCATCCTTGAAATGAGAGTAAGACCAGTTGGCTGTCCAGTCGAAGTCCTTGGTACGAACGATATCTGTCATCAAAGAGATCTCAAGACCCTGTCCCTTTGTCTTACCGATATTGTCGATAACGGTAGGGAATGATGATGCAGGTGCTGTCTTATAGAACAACAAATCGTAGGTATGGTTCCAATAGTAATCAATGCTACCGCTGATACGTCCATCAAGGAAACCGAAGTCGAGACCAAGGTTGAATGATGAGGTCTTCTCCCATGTCAGGTTAGGATTACCCAACTGGCTTGGAATCTTACCAGATACATCTGTGTTGCCTAAATAGTAATAATAGGTATTGGCACTCAGTGATGTCAATGTAGAATAAGCATCAATAGCTGCATTACCGGAAATACCCCAAGAAGCACGAAGTTTCAAGTTGCTCAAAACTTTCTGGTCTTTCAACCAACTCTCCTCGATCATTCTCCAACCACCTGCTACAGATGGGAAGTAACCCCACTTGTGACCTTTTGCCAAAGTAGAAGAACCATCAGCACGAAGTGAAGCGGTCAACAGATACTTGCTGGCATAAGAATAGTTCAGACGACCAAAGAATGACAACATGGAAGTCTTGACGTAGGTAGAAGTTGTCACAGGAGAAAGGATCTTAGACAGATCATTGTAACCGCTCTCATAATAATGAGTAGCACCTGCATCACCGCCTACGGTAGAACTTTCTGTCACTGTCTGGGTCAACTCATGACCAAGCAATGCTGTCAAATCATGCTTCTCTGCTATCGTAGTATTGTAATTGATGGTATTATCCCATGTAATCGCAGTAGAGTTATTTCTGATCTGACGGATGTAGCTGGTAGAAGGAGACTGGTATCTCTGCTGACTCTGATAGTCCTGATACAAGCCATTGCGTGAGTCGCTTCTATCTACAGCAAACATAGAGCGCAAGTTCAGACCCTTCAGAGGAGCAACCTCCACATAAGCATTGCCGAAGAAACGGGTTGACTCTGTATTATTCTGATAAGCACCATCCACATCATCCAGCAATGGAGAACAGTGAGCTGCATACCAAGGGTTTGGAGTTGCATTGATGCTTCCATCTGTCAAATATGGATGAGTAATGGAGGTCATCTTCAAAGCCTGGTTGTAAACACCGGAATTACGACGATTCCAGTTTTTGTAAGTAAAGAGTAAGCTGGATCCTACCTTCACAACCTTATTGATGCGATGGTCGATATTCACCTTACCATTGTAGCGGCTCATCTGATCGTTCTTCATCAAGCCACGGTCGTACATAGCACCCAAGGAAATATTGAAATTGGTCTTTTCACTACCACCAGCTACATTTACTTCATAGTTCTGAGAGGTACTGTTTTTCAAGAGCAAATCGCCCCAATCAGTATAGGAACCATCATTATAAATATCGAATGTAGATGTACCATCATCCAGTTTATTGGTCAGTACACTTTCAGGAGTGATGCTGCCGAGCACGGTATTGTAAGCCTCCAAAGTCTTGTCAGCACCTTTATACCAAGTCGAATAAGCACTCTTGTCTATCAGGCGCTGTACTTCCTTTGCACCGTACATAGAATTTGCTGCATTGGTAGCACTGTTGAAAGAGTTGTAGAAATTGAATCCTACTGAAGTCTTACCGGCCTTACCACGCTTAGTAGTAATGATGATAACACCATTGGCACCACGGGTACCATAGATAGCAGTAGAAGAAGCATCCTTCAATACCTCCATAGACTCAATATCGGATGGATTGATATCGAGCGTAGAACCATAAGCCACTCCATCCACAAGAATCAACGGATTATTGGAAGCCAACATAGAACGGGCACCACGGAGATTGATGCTTACGCCAGAACCAGACTCACCACTTGACTGCTGCAAGTCCATGCCAGGAATCTTAGCCTGCATCGCCTGCATCGCATTGGATGAAGCCACATTCTTAAGATCGTCAGACTTGATGGAAGCGACAGAACCTGTCAAATCACGTTTCTTCACTACGCCATAGCCGATGACAACCAATTCATCCAGAGAATTGTTATCTTCTTCCATCACGATATCGACGGAATTCTGGGCACCTACCTTTACCTTCTTTTCCTTGTAACCGATATAGGTAAATTTGAGAACTGTAGATGGATTAACTCCGTTAATAGAAAAGTTACCATCCAAATCGGTGACAGAACCTAAACCTGCCATTCCTTCAGGAACAACACTAACGCCAATCATTGGTTCGCCATTAGAATCCTTCACTGTACCCTTGATTGTTTTCTGTTGTGCAAAAGCACCAAAACAAACAGAGCCTAAAGCCAGTGCCATACTGACACGTTTCAGTTGTTGATACATAAACTTCTGTTTTAGGTTATTATTATTTCAAGTTTTTAAGCTGAACTTAATTTCGCTTTTATTCAGTTTTCATACAAACTCACCTTATTCATCATGACTTGGTTCCGTTATTATGAAGCGGCTCCTTAGTTATTATGTAGGTTTGTTATGCCGCAAAGGTATGAAAAATTCTCAAAAGGTCAATGCAATTACATACACAAAATAACGTAAACGTTTACGAACAAGTGTATAAAAAAACGCCCATCTTCCATCAGATGAAGCGCTTTTTATACGTTCATATTCAAAAAAAGTGTATCTTCTAAAAAAGTCAGAAGATACACTCTTGTTTTATATTTTTTTCTTCAGGGAATTCCTGAAGAATCTCATTCCTACTTATCAGTAGTTTTCTTTGCAGCAGGTTTTGCTGCTGTCTTGGCAGCTGCCTTCTTTGTAGCTGCCTTCTTTGTAGCAGTCTTGGCAGGCTTCTGTGCTTCACGCAGTTTCTCTACTTCCTTTTCTATCTTGTCCAACTTAGCCTGGAGACGGGTGATTTCCTTATCCTTCATCTCTATTTCCTCCTCCATATTGGTGACACTGGTCATGTAATTATCGAGCTGCTCATTGTCCATCTCTGGATGGAGAGAGTTTACTCGGTTGAGGAAGTCGCCCAGAATGTTCATGTAATTTGTGAAAGCATCAAATGGACTTGAATAGATACCACGGTCAAGACCCACATTACTTGGCTTGGTAGTCATGAAACGGAAGTTATTGCTTGCCTGCAAGTAATCCCAGTCCTGATTGATACGAGGATCATTAGCAATACGTACACGGTCGGCTACACTATAGAGTTTGTTGAAAGCCTCACGCTGCATCTGATTTCCGAGCCATGGGCTGACATCACGCTCCTCATCCACCCAACTCAATGTATCAGGTACATTCAACTCGCCTACAGACTTCATCTTCTTGCAAATCTCTGAAGGTGTAGAGAAGGTGATGCCCTTCTGGCGTGCACATTCTGGCAATGCCTTGAAGAACTCGAGGATATTGCTGGACAATGGCTGGGCAATACCAAGTGCAGACAGTTCCATGAAGATATTGATAATCTGCTCTTCCTGTGGCAAAGCTGCTATCTCATTGATATAGGTATCAGCAAAAAGTGGATAACCATCCCAACTACTATTATTGAAACGCAAAGAGATATCATCGCTCAAACGGATATCACGGAGCAAAAGCTTCAGATTTGGAGCTATCGGACAATGATAAACATAGTGTGGAGACTTCCAGCCCAATACATGCTTGGCACCTTCGGTCAACATACCTTCGAAGCCCATCTGAGAAGCCTGCAAACCAATATCATCGCTGTAAATGAGTGATGAATTGCGAAGCACAGTTGGCTCCTTTCCGAAATATTCCTTGATCTTGGAAGCCTGACGCTTAACCTCCTTGGCAAAGCTATCCTCATTGACGAGAGAGGCAAGACCATGAGAATATGGCTCTGCGAGGAACTCTACACAACCGGTAGCGTTCAGTTCCTGCAATTTTTCCAATACCTGAGGAGCATGCATTTCCAACTGTTCCATGCCGACTCCTGAGAGTGAAAAGGCTACCTTGAAATACTTGTTACTCTGATGGATCATCTCCAACAGGGCATTGAGCGCTGGCATATATGACTTCTCAGCTATCTCGCTGATAGAACGCTCATTCTCGTAATCATCATAGTAATAATGATCAGTACCGATGTCGAAGAAGCGGTAGCGTTTCAGATGGGTAATCTGATGTATCTCGAAATATAAACAAATTGTCTTCATAATTTGAAACTTGATATTTGAACGTTTAACTTTATGACAAGCAAAGACAAAGAGTTCTTCGCTCTTCGTTCTTCACTCTTCACTTAACCTACTTCCATCCTAAGGTTTTAAGGTATAAGTCCCTGATGCGGGCACCCACCTTTTCCCAGGTAATCTGGTCAACTTCCTTCTTGCCCTCCACAGAAAGATAGTCGAAAAGACTCTCATTATGACAGATACTGTAAATGGCATCTGCAAGGGCATGAATATCCCAGTAATCTACCTTGATGCAGTTGGTAAGAATCTCACCGCAACCACTCTGCTTGGAAATGATGGTAGGTGTGCCACACTGCATAGCCTCCAAAGGAGAGATACCGAAAGGCTCACTCACAGAAGGCATGACATAGACATCAGAATCCTTCAGGCACTCATACACCTGCTTGCCACGCATGAAACCAGGGAAATGGAAACGATCGGCAATACCTCGCTCTGCTGCAAGATAAATCATCTGATCCATCATATCTCCTGAACCAGCCATGCAGAAACGCACATTACGGGTACGATGAAGCACCATATTGGCAGCCTCAACGAAATATTCCGGTCCCTTTTGCATGGTGAGACGACCCAAGAATGTAACCACCTTCTCCTTGCCCTTATGATCAGGACGAGGAATATCCTGCCACTCCTGCTTCAATGGATATACCGCATTGTGCATAGCAAAGCACTTGCGTGGATCCTGGTGATACTGATTGATGACCGTCTGTCGGGTCAACTCAGATACACACATGATACAGTCGGCATTGTCCATACCATCCTTCTCGATGGAATAAACGGTAGGGTTTACCTTACCACGACTACGGTCGAAATCGGTAGCATGCACGTGAATGCACAAAGGTTTACCACTCACCCTCTTGGCATGAATACCAGCAGGGAAAGTCAGCCAGTCGTGAGCATGGATAATATCAAATTCCTCACTTCGAGCTACCACACCAGCAATGATGCTATAGTTGTTGATCTCGTCGTGGAGATTGGATGGATAACCACCAGCAAAATCCATACATCCGAGGTCGTTGACATTCATATAGTTGAAGTCGGCATAGATATGATCGCGATAACGGAAATAGTCATCCGGATTCATAATATTGCCTACTCGCTGCTGTACGTAATCATGATTGACATCACGCCAGGCGATAGGCACACTATTCATGGCCACAATCTTACAAGCACTGCGGTCCTCATCACCGAAAGGATGAGGAAGACAGAGTATGGTTTCAATGTCACCCTGAGCATGCAAGCCCTGAGAAATACCAAAGTTAGCAGTAGCCAAACCACCAAATACATGAGGAGGATACTCCCATCCAAACATTAATACTTTCATATAGCAGTCCTCCTTATTAATATTGATACTTATCGAGTAATTCGAGTGCACGCAGAATCTCTGCCACATTCATGGCAAAGGAAATGGCACCACGTCCAGCAAATGGAGGGTTACCATCAAAGAGTTCGCTGATGGTACCGAGACAATGATAAGACATTTCATCTTCATATCCCACCATCTGGCGCTCGATGAAGCTCAATCGGGTTCTTCTGTAGAGTTTCAAACTTGCCTCCATATAGAAACCGCCGAGCCAAGGCCATGCAGTACCTTGATGATATGCATAATCTCGCTGGCTCTGAGGACCTACATAGACAGGATTATAACCGCCACTCTTAGGAGAAAGAGAGCGCAATCCCTTAGGGGTCAGGAGTTCACGTGTACAGATATCGAGCACTTTCTTCTTCTGGTCTTGAGAAAGAGGAGAATAGTCGAAAGCGACTGGGAAAATCATATTAGGTCGAACACTCCAATCGATCATGTTACCATCTACATAGTCATAGAGATAACCATACTCATTGAGGAAAGTATCGAGGAAAGACTGCTTGGTCTTCTCTGCCAATTCCAGAAGATGCTGTTGTCTCTCTTGCTTGCCTTCCAGTTCGCAGAGAGCAGCACAGAAGCACAATGCATTGTACCACAACGCATTGAATTCCACAATATAGCCACTTCTTGGAACTACAGGTTTTCCGTTGGCAGTAGAGTTCATCCATGTCACAGCCTTATTCTTTCCATCAGCGTAAAGGAGTCCATTAGGATGCAATTCCAGATCAGGATGGTGATTGCCTTCGATAAAGAGCATGACACTCTTGATGAACTTACCATATTTCTTCAGACATTCCTCCTTGCTGGTTTCCTTAGCATACTGCTGAAGAGCCCAGATTGCCCAGAGAGGAACATCCGGCTGTTCCAATTCGGTAATATTCACCGTGATATCCTTTCCTTCCATGAATTCCTGATATCCCTTCATGGCAGTCTTCATCACCAGTTCAAAGTAGTCATTTTCCTCTATAGAGAGGGTAAGACCCGGCAAAGAGATAAATGTATCTCGCGCACGACACTTGAACCAAGGATAACCAGCCAGAATGTATCGGTCATCATTTTTCTCACGACGGTGGAACTGATGGGCAGCATTGACAAGACAATGGAAGAAATTGTCACGAGGGGCTCTTTCTGCCACTTCCTTATCAAAAAGTTTCTTCAATGTACCGGTCTTGATTTCAGATGTAGATGCAGCAAAGACTATGCTCTCACCTTTCTTGATTGGCATCTCAAAATAACCAGGTACATAAAGGTCCTCATTGGAAGCATAGCCACGCTCCTGCTCCTTAGGATACTCCACACCACGATACCAGTCTGGGGAAAAAACAAACTCATTATTCTTGGAGAACTGCATATAAAGGTCTGGATAACCTGCATACATACAAGTCTTGATACCATTATCCACTGCTGAATACTCACGGGATGCTGTTCCATTCTCATGGGTAAACTGACGCACGCTTCTGAATGCCAAGAATGGACGGAAACGCAAGGTGGTAGCTGAATGACAATCCACCATGGTGTATCTGATCAAGATGCGATCTTCATAATGCTGAAAAACGACCTCTTTCTTTAAGATGACACCACCTACACGGTAAAGCGTTGTTGGCACCTTATCGCAATCAAACTCACGAATGTATTTATGGCCCATCGGGCTAAAGTTGTTGCCTTGATACTTGTGCAATCCGAGATTGAATTCAGCGCCATGCTGAATGACTGTAGGATCGAGAGAACTCAGCAATACATGATTGTCGCCATCCAGTTCTGGAACAGGGACAACCAGCAAACCGTGATACTTTCGAGTATTACAATCAACAATCGTAGAGCACGAATAAGCACCCGAGCGGTTGGTTCTAAGCAACTCCTTCGGCAATGACTCCTGTAGGTTGGTCATCAGGGCCTTTTCGAATTTTAGATAACTCATAGATCTATATTAAGGTTTTTAATATTTTTTGTTGACTTTATTGCATCCAAAGGTAAGGAAAAAAAGCGAAACGACAAAGTTTTTTGGCAAAGAATTTAAGAAAATCGCTATATTTAATGTTTTATAAGCTTTTAAAGGGCAAATATTCCCCGTTTTTAAGTCACTTAGATGAATACACACAGCTTTGTGTAGTCTCTTTACAACAATCGCACAATCGAAAAAAGGTGCACCGGAACTTGTATTCCGATACACCTTATTATTCTTAAAACCTTATTATTCTTGAAATAAGATCAATCTGACTACTGCGGTATCAGGAAGTTGATTACTTCCTGCTCCACCGTGATGCGGTAAGGCCCAACTGGCGTCTTCATCAATCGACCATCTACACCAATCATCGCATGAGAAGAATCCTCTACCACCACCTCTCTCGTGCGATAGGGATGCACACTTTTATGATTGAGGAATTTACCTTTGACGAAAAGATAAAAGCCTTCAAAGAGCTGGGTCATACCAGGATGATGAACTACAGAGACATCCAGAAGACCATTGTAAGGCACCGCATTAGGAGTCTGTCCATATCCCGATGCATTTCCTACACACATGGTCATCACCCTACGCTTAATGACATCTGAATTGATGCGGATATGCATCTTATAGTCTAATCGCTGGAAAATCATCAGCACGAATGAGAAGAGGAACGACAGGGTGCGGGAACCGAATACATGATGGGTCTTGCGACGCAAGTTCATAATAGCAGCTATCAGACCGACATTCACGCAATTGAGAAAATAGCGGTGACAGTTTTCCCCCTTCTTGTTCTGATAACGGATACAACCTAAATCTATCTTACGCACACGATGCTGCTGGAGCCATTTGATAGTCTGTTCATAATCACTATCATCAAATCCCCAAAAATGAGCAAAGTCATTCATCAGTCCATTAGGAATAATACCCAGCGCAATCTGGTTTCTTACGGAAGCATCTACCTGCATCAGACAGTTTACTGCATCATTCAATGCAGAATCTCCACCCACAATAACGATTGTCTTATAGCCATTGTTGATAAACATCTTAACCAGACGCTCTACACTTTTCTGATTCTCGCTTTGCACGAAATCATAGTCCACATGAAGTTGGCGCAAAACTTTCTCTATCTTAGTCCAGCGCGCACTGCTCCTCCATCCTCCTCGAGGGCAATAGAGCAAGCCCCATTTATTTTCATTTACAGCCACGTCGATTATTCTCCTATAATAATATTCTCTATATTAATAAATAATGTATATACGATTAGAAATCCATCTATTACTTATCCAAATATCTATCAATCATATAAATTGCTACCGATTAGATTTCATCAGTTCAAGAACCTGCTGTACCTTCTGCTCCATCGGCTGAAGTGCATCTATCCAATGAATGGTAAAACCCCTGCGCTCCATACCACGGAACCAGGTCATCTGCCTTTTGGCAAACTGATGAATGGCGATTTCCAATCCTCTCAGCATCTCCTCATAAGAAGTTTTTCCTATCACATATTCTGTGATAAACTTGTATTCCAACCCGTAATACAACAGGTTTTCTGCAGGAATACCACGATCGAGGAGTCCCTTGATTTCCTCTACCATTCCATTCTCCAGACGCTGTTTCAGACGGCGCGTGATTTTATCACGGCGGGCATCACGGTCGATACTTACTCCTATCACCAAAGAATCAACCGCAGGCAATTCCCGCTCTGGCATTGGATGTTCGAGATTGTAAGTTTCAATCTCAATCGCACGGATGGCGCGCTGCGCAGTATCTACATCTGTACGATTGTGCATATTAGAACCATTCTTCGCCTTCAAATCCACCAACATATCTGTCAGTTCTTCCAGCGTTTTACCTTCGAGGGAACTACGAAGAGCAGGATTTTGAGGAACTGGTGAAAGATGATATCCTTTCAAGACAGACTCGATATAGAGTCCGGTACCTCCACAGAGTATCGGAAGTACGCCACGATGAGTAATGTCCTGATAGACATCATAGAAGTCCTGCTGATATTGGAAGAGATTATACTTGGTACCGGCATCACAGATGTCTATCAGATGATAAGGAATCAGTTTACCCCCTACCGTATAATCCTCAAGATCTTTTCCCGTACCAATATCCATGCCCCGATAGACCTGGCGACTATCGGCACTGATAATCTCAGCCCCATGCGTATCGCCACCCCACATGGAAGAATCCATGCCATTGATATGCGAGGCAAGTGCAGCGGCAAGACTAGTCTTTCCACTGGCAGTAGGACCCAATATGGTAATCATAGAATGTTTCATGGCGCAAAGATACAAATTTTTCCGATACAGACAAACAAAGAAATAAAAAAAATGGGAAAACAAGGCAAGAAAAGGAGAATCAGTATGCCTTTATGCTATAAAACTTCAAGCCATTAGACAAAAAAAATAAATAATAAAAAAGCCTGGCATTTTACAATGCCAGGCTCATATATATTGTCGTAAATCGCTTCAGCGGTATTACTTCAACTCAGCGAGGTACTTGATAGTACGAACCATCTGAGAAGTATAAGAGTTCT
>ERZ1023633.40-NODE-40-length-48804-cov-23.892490_pt1 | contig 48804 bp, 46 predicted proteins | sample MGYA00380333_ERZ1023633 | MGnify/ENA primary metagenome ERZ1023633 (study PRJEB33179, sample SAMN07448972) | human gut metagenome | biome: Human-gut; feature: Human associated habitat; material: Faeces | host: Homo sapiens | place: India: Bhopal | collected...
CATACCAGACGTTGAGGTTCTTATCAACAGGTGGCAATTCGAAGAGGATAGGTCCGTCAAAGTTGTCAGCAGCTACGAATGCCACTTTTGGCAGAAGGTCGCTCTTGGCAATCTTTTCTTTCTGTTCGGCGATGCGGATGGCATTGCTGCTCTGCTCCAGGAGTGGTGAGTTCAGAGTACCTGCCGTCTGCCAGTAAGCCTCGCCTTCCTTGCCGTAGGTCTTATCGGCGATAGTGGCATCGGGGATAATCTGAATCACCTGGCTTCCCTGGTTCATCTGGCTTCCTTCTTCCTTCTGGCTTCCCTGGTTCATTCCGAGTGTATTGCAAAGCTGATGGTTCAGGATGCTTCGGTTGTTCCTGAGTGCCGTAAGACCGAGCTTGAGGCTTTCCATCTGTAGTTCGTATCGGGTGATGTCGTTCTTCAGCGCCATTCCGTGCGTCTGCTTCTCCTTGATGTCATCGATGAGCTGGCGGGTCAACTCGATGTTCTTTTCATACACCTTGATACGGTTGTCTATCTTGTAAAGGTCGAGATATTGACCGAGAGCGATGAAGCGAATCTGCTGTCGGGTAAGTTTCACGCCTACCTCAGCCTGCTGCTTTCCGAGTTCGGCGAGTTTGATGCCTGCGTTGATGGCTCCACCGGCGTAAACCACCTGCTGAGCCTGGAAGGCGAAATTGTTGCCGAAATGTGGGGATTTCAAACCATGAACGTTGCTGAAGTCACGGTCGGTAATCAGCGCATTGCCGATGTAGCTGAATGAGAGGGAAGCATCGAGGTCGGGCAATTTCTTGCTTTTGGCCGATTCGATGCCGAGATGGGCTGCTTCTACTCCTGATAATGAAGTACGAAGGCTTTTGCTGTTATCCTCCACCTTCTGGAAGAGCTGGCTGATGGTCATGTTTTCTTTCTTGCTGACTGGCAAGGAAGCAGCCGCCCCTACGGTGGTTTGTGATTGAGCCGAAGCCCAATGGGTTCCTCCTGCAAGCAGAAGGCTTACAAATAAGATGTTCTTAATCATTAATCATTACTTTTTGAATTTCGGGTGCAAAGGTACGGAGTTTTGACCGAACAATCGCTTTAAATATTTCGCTGCGGATGGACGATTTGGGAATAATAGTTCTTTTATCTCACATATTTTGTGTAATTTTGCAACCGAAATAGGAATAAAGAGATATAATAGCTTATATATAATAAGGTGTAGATGGAATTATCAGAATTAAGTAGTCAGCAGGAAGCAAGTCTTTTCCTCTCTGGTTTGGAGGAATGGCAGGAGGGTCCGCAAGTTTTGACTTACGGAGCAATATTGATTTGTAGAAAGGGAATGGCGATGCTGAATGTGAATTATAAGGATTGGGAACTTTATGAAGGGGCGGTGATAACGCTGTTTCCGAATGATGTGGTGGAGTTGAAGGTTGATGGTGATAGCAAAGCTCCTGAAACAGAAAATGGGGATTGCAAATCTCCTCAAGCTGTTGGCAGCTTTGAAGCCGAAATTCTGAAATATAATCCTTCCTTGCTTCGCGAAGCTAGTCTGCAACTGGAGCAGACGGTGTATTCTTCCTTGCGAAAAGACCGCTGCCGGCAGGACACTCCCGTGGTGACAAACATCATCAATGGGATGTTTGCTCTATTAAAAGTTTATTTTGACCAGTCGGAGTGTACTTGTATTTCTCAGTTGGTATTGTGTCAGCTAAAGGCGTTCTTCATCGGTTTTCATGAGTATCTTCAGCGCAATCCGCAATATCGTCCTGATGAAGTGAAGTCGTATCGGGTAAGAGAACTGTTCAATCGGTTTATGATGTTGCTGGAACGGGATTTTAAGATTTCGAGAGATGTGAATTATTATGCAAGACAGATGAATATCTCTTCCAAGTATCTTACAAATATCGTGAGTCAGGTAACGGGGCATACCCCCAAGACCATCATCGACCAATACGTGATTCTGCAGCTCAAGATGCATCTTAAGCGAACTACGCAAAGCATCAAGGAGATGGCCTGGGAATTTCATTTCGCCGATGTCAGTTTCTTCTGCCGCTATTTCAAGAAGCATACAGGTCTGACACCGCAGCAGATAAGGTCGTAATCACAACCTTCAGTTTTTCTCTGATCTCGGCTTCTTCTATCTCGCCGATGTATTCAGGTGACAGCGCCTTGAGTTCTTCGAGGCATCCCATCTGCATCATGGTGGCGATAGGAAGGAGCTTATGTGCCGCCTTTCCTATGCGGTCGGTAGATAAGGATTCCTCTTCTAGGGCTTCTTTCAGGTTCTCGAGGTGTGCGGCAAGTTCCTGCTTCACGGTATCGAGAATCTCTTTTGCCGCTTCTTCGTCGCCTCCGGCAAAAGCGAGGAGAGCATCCAGTTGAGGGTTGGATTTCTGCTGGGATGATAAATCTGGTTGGGATGGAGTTTCAGACTGGGCATCCGGTAGAGGCTGGGACTCTATTCCCAGGATATCAGACAGTTTCTCCATGCTGAATGGCTTGAACAGGCAATCATCGAAGCCTGCTTTCTGGAGCTGTTCCAAGATGCTCGTATCGTGAGCCGTCATTGCAACTACTGTCATGTTGGTATGGTTGATGTGGGTAATCATCTCCATGCCATTCATTTCCGGCATTTCTATGTCCATCAGCATGAGGGCAGGTTGTTCGTTGTGCAAGATGGTGAGTGCTTCAATCACATGATTGCAAGCGAATACTTGCCAGGAATCGACTGCTATGCGTCGCAGCATTTCCTGAAGAAGCTGAAGCTGAAGTTTGTCATCATCAAGAATCAAAACCTTATGGTTTACAAATTCTTGTGGAACTTTCTTTTGGTTGGCTGAGTCCTCTTCTTCTTCTTGATAATCAGATGTTTGCTCTCTGCTCTCCTTCGAATCATCCTTTGGAGCTGGTTCAATAGGCAGCGTAACGATGAAGCAGGAACCTTTGCCTAAGGTGGAGTGAAGTTGAATTTCTCCACCAAGCAGTGACACCAGTTCTTGGGTGATAGACAAGCCCAAGCCGGTTCCCTCAATACCCTGTGCGCTCTTTAGTCTGGTGAATGCCAGGAATACTTTCTGCTTTTCCTCATCAGTCATTCCCTTGCCGGTATCTTTCACGCTCAGGGTGAGTGTTAGCTTGCCCATGATATTGGAAACTCGTGCTTTAATATTTACGCCACCGTGGTCGGTATATTTAATGGCGTTACTCACCAGATTATCCAATATCTGACGGATACGGAAGGCATCGGCTAGGAATAATTCCTTGTCTTTTTTCTTCTCCTGCAGATTTTCATTCTTGTTCATTCCCATTGTCATCTCATACGAAATGGATAAGCCTTTCTCTTCGGCTCGTAATCGCATTCCCTCTACCGATTCTTTCACCAGTTGGGCTGGAGAGAAAGAAACAGGCTGAACCTTCATCAATCCATTTTCCAACTGATGATAATCAAGAAGAGAAGCTACGAGTCTGGAAAGATGAGCTGCTGAGTTCTTGATATTTTGAAGACATTCCATACCACGTGCTTCGGTGACGTATTCTTTCATCAGGTCAATGAAGCCGGAAATGGAGGCTGCGGGAGCCTTGATATCGTGGGTAATGGTGAGAAGAAGTCGTTCACGTTGGTTCATGATGCGTTGAATTTCTTCGTTGGCTGCCTCAAGATTCTCCCGGTAGATGCGCTCTTTTCTAGCATCGCGCCAGATGAACCAAATCATGACGATAATTGCAAAGAGTGTTATTAATGTGAGCAAACCTATTTGCCACAACAGTTGTCTGCGGGCTGCCATCGCTTTGTTGATGGCTTTTTGCATAGAGTCACGTTCCCTTTGGTGTACATCACTCAGTTGCTTGGCAGAACGTAAGGCAAGTTTTGTACTGACTATTTTCAAGTCTTCCATCTCTTTGTTGATACTTTCCTTATGATCTTGTGTAGCCACTTTCTCCTTCTTGTCTATCTGGTCTAGAATGTTGGCTACGTTTTCTGCCACATTTACAGGAGTTGTGATAGAATCGATGATGGCTCTGTTACTGTCTTGCTTGATGCTTAGCGTCTCTGCATGTTCTTTCTTGAATGCATCGGCCAGTCGGCGGAAGAATCCTCGGCGGGTCTTCATCACTTCCACCGTTGTCTTCTTTGCCTCATGGGTTTGTGGGGCTTTGGAATGTACCACGATAGAATCTTTGCCTGTATTCAGACTCTTAACCTTATCGTGCAGATAATTGGGCGCAGATTTCCCAGCCATCGCATCAGAGAGTTGCTTCAGGTTCTTCTGTTCTTCTTTGAGCAGAGAAGTCATGGTACTGTCGGCAGCATCCTTTTTCTTGATGTACTCACGGGATGCTTCGTTGATGGCGATGATACTCTTGGTGTTGCTATATACAAGACTGATTGCCAAAATCATGATAATGGCAATGATGCAATAGCCGAGGGCTACCTTGAGTGGGATATTGTTCTTGTGCATGAGAAATCTATTTACTTAATTAACTTCTGCAAAAATAGTGCAAACGAGTGCAATGAAAGCTTGCTTTCAGATTGCCGAGTGCAGCTTATCTTCTGCAAAGATAATGCAAAAAACTGATTTAAAGAAAAGAATGGGCTAAAAACAAGTCAGGAGACCAATGAATATTATCATTAGTCTCCTGCCTAATTGAAAGCGAAGCGTAATTACTGATATTTTATGTCTTTCTTTTTCTGTTTTATTACTGTTTTTTGAAGGTGATATTACTCAGCTACAGCTGTATTTGCTGCAGAGTCTGTTGTTGTTGAATCTGCTGGTGTCTCAGCAGGAGTCTCAGCTGGAGTTACTTCTGGAGTTGACTTCTCTACTGTTGTGTCTGCAGGTTCTGCTGGAGCAACTGTGTCTACTGGAGCAACTGATGAAACACTTGCCATCTTGTTGTTGGCGAATACATTACTAACTGATACCATTACCATGGCAGCGATTGCTGCGAATACTAACTTTTTCATAATCTTTTGTTTTTATTGTGAATATTATATTTATTTCTATTTGAGTGAACTGCCCTATTTGCGTTGATGCTTGCGAGTTCACAATCTAATATTACAATCTGTGTGCCAAAAGATACTTTGTTTTTGTAAATGATTGATAATCAGCTGCTATGTCTTTTTGTGCCAAATCTCAACCTTGTGGAAGTTGTGGAACAAGTGTGGAATTTTTCCCCAAAATATTGGGGAATGTTCCTCAGATTCCGTACTTCTTCATCTTGTTATATAGCGTCTTTCTATCTACTGCAAGCAATTGTGCAGCTTTGCTCTTGTTGCCTCCTGCTGCTTTCAGTGCTGCCTCTATACGTTGCAGTTCTGTTTCCTCATCATGCAGGGTGGTAGGAGCCTGAGGTTGAATATGCGCCATGCTCTGTTCCAGTTCTGTTACTCCAATGTATCTGCCTGTGGCAAGAAGAGTGGCACGTTTCATCACGTTATTTAATTCGCGGAGGTTGCCGGGCCAGTTATAAGAGGCGATTCGTTCCTTTGCTTTACCATCGAGTCCTTCCACGTTTCTATTGAGCTCCTTGTTGGCATGTTTGATAAAGAGGTCGGCAAAGAGGAAGAGGTCGGCACCACGGTCTTTCAGCTCAGGCATGTAGATGGTAAACTCGTTGATGCGGTGGTAGAGGTCTTCCCGGAAGTTGCCCTCTGCTACACGCTGTGCCAGATTTTCGTTGGTTGCGCAAACCAGTCGGATGTCAATATCAATTTCCTTATTGCTGCCTAGTGGACGAATCTTTCGCTCCTGAAGGGCACGGAGCAGTTGTACTTGCACTTCATAGTTCAAGTTTCCCATCTCGTCCAGGAAGAGGGTACCGCCATTTGCTATTTCGAAAGCTCCCTTTTTGTCTTGGTCTGCTCCTGTAAAGGCTCCCTTACTATGGCCGAAGAATTCTGATGCTGCCACATCCTTAGGAATGGCTCCACAGTCGAGTGCAAAGAAAGGTTTTCCTGCCCTCTGACTTAATTCATGAATGCGACGAGCTACATATTCCTTACCCGTTCCGCTTGCACCCAGAATGAGAACTGACATAGGGGTAGGAGCGACCAGAGATACGAAACTATAGAGTTTTCTTGAAACTTCACTTTCACCTTCAAGATATTTAGGAACATCTACATTTCCTTTAGATTCCGTATTTCCTGATACTTTTTTATTATCTATTGGCTCCTGATTTCCTGTTGCCTCCCTCTGCTCTATATTTTTCTCTGATAGAAAGCTTGTATTGTGATTTTTTATGGCTTCCTTAATCTTTTCCAGGAGAATATCCGGATGAAAAGGTTTGGCTACGTAATCTGTAGCACCCGACTTCATGGCGAGTACTACGTTCTGAATTTCTGCATAGCTGGTCATGACGATGAAAGGTATTTGCACGCCATGTTTTCTCATCCATTGCAACAAGAAAATACCATCATGGTCTGGAAGACGGAGGTCGGATAGCACCAGATCAAATCCATTTTCCACCTTCTCCCAAGCTTGTATAGCTGCTTTCACCGAAGTCGTCTTTTCAACTTCGAATCCTTTCTTCTTGAGCCATGTCTGAATCATGGTTCCAAATGTGATGTCGTCTTCAACTATTAGTATTTTTTCCATATCATTACAATCTTTCTGTCTCTTTGTCTTCTCAAGATAAAACAATTTCGTGCGCAAAGTTAGCATTATTATTTGGAATCAGCAAAGAAAAAGTGTTTAATTGTCAGATTTTACAAAAGATTATAATATATAAGGAAGGTCTCTACCCAAGCAATAGGGGGTAGAGACCTTTTTTAATCATTTGAATTTTGATAGGATTTTACTTGTGGGAAGCTTCTTTTTCCTTCTTTGACTTTGGAAGCACAAGATTAAGAACTACTCCTATTACGGCAGAAAGACCAATGCCCGAAATGGCGAATGAGCCTGATGAGAGGACTGCACCGCCCAATCCCATGGTCAGCATCACCGAGATGATGATGATGTTGCGAGTTTCATTCAAATCAACCTTGTTCTGCATCAGATTCTGAATACCTACGCTGGCTATAGTGCCGAAAAGCAACAGCATAATGCCGCCTAATACGGCTTGAGGAATGCTCTGTAACAATGCACTCAGTTTACCTACAATGGAAAAGCAGATGGCTGTAGCTGCTGAAATGCGAATTACAGCAGGACTCGTTACTTTGGTAATAGACATGGCGCCTGTTACCTCTGAATAAGTGGTTTCTGGAGGACCACCTAGAAAAGCTGAACACAGACAAGCTACTCCGTCGCCTAACATTGTACGATGCAAGCCTGGATCGGCTACGAAATCTTTCTTAGCCACGGCACTTACGACATAAACATCACCGATGTGCTCTAATACAGGTGCAATGGCTACAGGCAACATGTATAGGAAAGGAGCCCATGAGAAATGTGTGATTGTATCAAAGGTGATTGGACAGGAGAACCATGACGCAGCTGCCACACCCGAGAAATCGACTTTGCCCATACAGATTGCTATTATATAACCCACAACAACGCCTGTGATGATAGGTACGAGTTTCATTAACCCCTTGGTAAAGGTTAATATCAAAATTGCAGTAATGAGCGATGAAAAGGCGAGAATCCAATTGGTTTTAGCCATTTCTACAGCACTGCCTGAGAGGGAAAGACCGATGAGGATGATGGCAGGTCCAATAACAACTGGTGGAAAAATCCTGTCAAGGAGTTTCTTGCCTTGCCACTTGACCAATGCGCTCATCACAAAATATACCAACGATACGCTGGTTAAGCCAGCGATAGTTCCTGGCAATCCCCACTGTTTGGAGGCTGCAATGATTGGGGCGATGAAGGCGAAGGAACTGCCTAGGAAAATTGGCACATTCCCCTTGGTAATGAAATGAAAAAGAAAGGTTCCTACACCTGCGGTGAAAAGAGCCGTTGCCGGGTCGATGCCTATCAAGAGAGGCACCAGGACCGTTGCACCAAAAGCCACGAAGAGAAATTGTACTCCTACGATGGTCTTCTTGGTCATTGATAATTGTTCCGTATCCATTTAAATGTATTTATGTTATTATAGCTTTTTATTCTTTATATATTTATGTTATTATAGTTTATAATCCTGGAAAAATAGATGCTGTAGTAAAGTTATAGCTTCTATCTTTACATTTATTATTGATTAATGGGGCAAAGATACAAAATCTTTGTGAAACAAAAGTAAAGAAAAAGAAAAAGTTTTGTTTATCTCGTTAAATAGTATTATCTTTGCATTCGTAATTATAAAAACTAAACGAAAATGAAGATACATATAGAACAAGCAACCCCAGACAAGGCTTCGCATATAGCATCGCTCATTATGGAAGCAATGAATACAGAATGTTGCCAAAATTTTGCAGGACCTCATCATACGTTGGCTGATTTTCATCAATTGATGGAACGTCTGATAAAGATGGAGGATAGTCAGTATAGTTATCGTAATGTGTTGATGGCTATGACCACTGATGGTGTGGTTGCTGGCATTCTGGTAGCTTATGATGGGGCAAAGCTGAAAGCTTTGCGCAAAAAATTTGTGAATGAAGCTCTTGCTACTTTTGGGATTGATTATTCTGGCATGGATGCTGAAACAGAGGAAGGTGAATACTATATTGACAGTTTGGCAGTATCAAGTAATTATAGAGGTAAGGGTATTGCAAAACTTTTGTTGAATGCTGCTATTCAGTGTGGTAAGGAACTTGGTATTCCGAAGGTTGGATTATTGGTTGATAAAGGTAATCCTAGAGCTGAAAGTCTTTATACTCGTATGGGATTCCAATTCGTTAATTTTTCAACGTGGGGCGGACACGGAATGAAGCACTTGCAGATAAATGCAGAATAAGGAAAGAAAACACTTACAGATGATTTCAGTGTATAATGTGAATACTGTATATGAAACAAAAAGCCCAGGATAGCATCACTGCTGCCTGGGCATTTTTTAATCAACAAAAACTAATAAAATCTCTTTTAACCTATATTTTCTATAAAGTTACCTTTTCTACTGCAAAGATACAAAAGAAAATAGTAGGATTAATCAAAAAATCATAGTTTCCTGCTAATTCTTCAGGACAATCGTTTGCACGATTATTTATCTTCTATCTCCAGTAATTCGCTTTCCTCCATATCCTGGTCTAAACGGTCGCGCCAAAGATACTTTCTTGTTTCATGCACAATAATTCCACTAAGACAGAGTAGAGAGATGAGGTTAGGAATAGCCATCAGAGCATTCATGCAGTCGGCAATATTCCATACCAGACCGAGACTGATGACACTTCCTGCAAATATGCTGACAATGTAGAGGATACGATAGCAAAGCATCCATTTTTTGCCTTTTAGGTATTCTACACAACGTTCGCCATAATAACTCCAACCTAGCGTAGTACTAAAGGCAAAAGTAGTCAAGCCAAATGTTAGCAATGGAGCTCCAATATATGGTATTTTACTAAAAGCAGCCTTTGTAAGAGCAGCTCCATCATGATAGTCAATGTCGGGATAGGCTATGATACTGCTGGTGATGACCAGTCCTGTTAGTGCGCAGATGATGACCGTATCCCAGAATGTTCCTGTAGATGAAACCAAAGCCTGTCGAACAGGATTGCGGGTTTGTGCTGCTGCGGCAACAATAGGAGCAGAACCAAGTCCACTCTCGTTAGAGAAAAGACCACGGGCAATACCATAACGGGCTGCAAGCATCAGTGTGCTACCTGCAAAACCACCACCAGCAGCCTTTGTTGTAAAAGCTGATTCACAGATAATCTGTAGGGCAGGGAGAATGTAGGCATGATTTACAATGAGAATATAAATACAGCCCAATACATAGAATAGGGCCATAAAAGGTACAAGCATTCCACAAACCTTAGAGATTGTCTTTACACCACCAATGATTACGGCTGCTCCTAAAATGGTAACTATCGAACCTGTAATGAAAGGAGAAATACCATATTGATTTTCCACAAGGGTTGATATGGCATTAGCTTGGACTGTGCTTCCAATACCAAAAGAAGCAAGGGCGGCAAAGGTTGCGAATAGTATAGCAAGCCATTTCCAACCCAATCCCTTTTCCAAAGCATACATCGGACCTCCAAGCATTTGTCCTCGGGTAGTCCTAACTCGATATTTAACGGCAAGAAGTCCCTCTGCATACTTGGTGGAAATACCGAAAACACCAGTGAGCCAGCACCAAAGGACAGCTCCTGGTCCGCCTAAAGCTATTGCTGTAGCCACACCGATGATGTTACCCGTACCGATGGTGGCTGCCAAGGCTGTGGCAAGTGCTCCGAATTGAGAAACATCACCCGTTGCATTCTTGTCTTTCTTGACAGATAATTTGATAGCCTGGAATATCTTGCGCTGTGGAAAGCGCAGGCGGATAGTTAGAAAAATATGAGTTCCCAACAATAAAATAATCATAGGCCATCCCCAAAGGAATGAACTAAAGGCTGTGAAAAAATCATTGATAGCATCCATCTCTCTTATGTTTTAATTTAAAAATGATAATTAATAATTAGGCTTGTGCCCTGATAACTCTTTTGTCTTTTTATGAACGGAATATGTTTAGTTACTTCCGTTTGGGGAGACTGAAGGTAATTCTACCCTCAGTCTTCGAATTCTATTCTAACGTTAGTGAATCCCATTGTCTTGAACATGTCTTTGAATTGCTGCTTGGCATTTCTTCTTGCCGTCTGATAATTCACAGGTGTCAAGCAACGCTTTTTCATCATAACGTAAGCTCTGTCGTACATAGCCTGTCGGTCAGCGCCAGTCCATTTTCCTTCTTCAAAGAAACTTTTTGTCTTTGCCTCGTCTATGAAATTGTTGTCGAGGAGTCGGATTGGGGGAAGGGTGCAGACTATGGAATCTTTCTTTTCATCCGTCTGTATCCATCCTTCCTTTACGTCTTTCATGTCAATGCCGAGACGCAGGGTACCATAATAGATACGTACCAATTGATCGTCACCAAAGAAGCCATGACGGGTTGTATCTACGAGTTCCTCATCGTTAATGGCAAGAAATTCCCATTGACCGATAGCCTCAATACTCTCTACTTGGGTTGGCGAAAGTGTAGTCTTTTCTTCCGATGCCACGCTCATTGTATTGTCCTTGTTTAGCCAATAGAGTGCCCCACCTATTATTATAATAAGGAATAGAATAATTATGATTCCATATTTCTTCATGTCTTAATCCTCTTTATTTGATGCCTGGCTAGAGGCTGTTTTCTTTTCTATTGTTGTTTTGTCATTCAATCCATTTGAAATGAATTCCTTCAAGTCCTGGATTGTGAATTTTTTACGGAAGCTAATCTTGATATTTTCTTCCTTAAATCCCATGTCCTTAAGCATCGGAATCAGGGTATTGGCGGCACAGAGTCGGGCTTGTTCCATGAGGTTAAGATTCGGAATATCATTTATGATGCTTTGTCTGCCTTGCTGCTCTAGCTGGCTGAGTTCTGCATCACTGTAATTGCTGCGGGTAATGGAAACATATTGTTTTACCGAATTATGGTCTATTTTACTGCTCGTGAATGTCAGCTTAGGGTCTGGCAGAATGATTTCTATCTTGTCGCCTTTGCGTAACACATTTTGATCAGAAAAGCCTTGAAAATCTACGGAAGCCTTGATGGTTGCATTCATAGGAATTGCAATTTTCCTATTTGAACCGGGTACATGAATGTTGAAGTTCTTTCTGAAAAAAGAACCTTTCAGATTCAGCTGGTCATCGTGGGTAACGATTTTGTGAACATGGGCTTCTGCCGTATACAGTCGGTTGCATTTTTGTATTTGCATCACCATCATTGGAATAGTGTCGATGACTTGCTCCTTTTCTTGCGTTTGCTCTTTCTGAAAGCAAGAAGAAAAGGTGAAAATACTGGCAGTTATTATGAATAATAGAATCTTTTTCATACAAAATGTTTCTTTTTGTGTGCAAAGATACGACAAAATGTTTAATTCTCAAAATAAAAAGGATAAATTTGCTTAAAAAAGAGAAAAAGTAGCATTTTTAAGAGAAAAAAAACATTTAATGAAGAAAAAATACATTTTTTTTAGACTTGCATTAAACCTTTTCTTAGTGTTGACGTCAAAGTTATGATTAGAATTCATAAACTGAACTTTTATTATATCGTGTAAGATTCAATAGGAAATTTATTAGTTAGTATTTAGGTAGATTCGAAGCATCGGCTTGTGAAAGTCGATGCTTTTTTTGTTTTTTAACGGGTAACCCGTGTTTATTTCATTTTTTTTTACTACTTTTGTAGCATTAAAATAGAATTGCAATGAAACGAATCAATTACGTATTTTTCATGGCTCTGGCTATAGGTATAATGGTATCGTGTGCTGAGAAAAAGAAAAGCAACATTATTATAGCACCTAAACCTGTGGTCAAAGTAAAAAAGCAAACACTCAAAATGAGTGAGTATGAGCAGTCTAGAAGCATTGAATGGTTGGGCTCTACATATAAAGTGGTAGTAAAGCGAGAGGCAGATGACAGTTTGCCGCTCGTTAAGGTAGATGAAAATACTAAGTATCACGATAATAAGATTACTGTTCGGATTATTAGAAGCGACGGTTCTGAATTCTTCAAACGTAGTTTTACCAAAGCTGCCTTTGAAAAATACTTGGATTCTCATACCAAGGCCTCTGGTGGATTACTGGGTATTGTCTATGTAAAAACTGAAGGTAACAATCTTTGTTTTGCAGCCAGTGTTGGTTCACCTGATGTGATGAGTGATGAATATTTGCCTTTGGTGGTAAAAATCTCTAAGATGGGGGAGGTGAGTATCAGTAAAGATCAATTACTGGATACTGAAGGAAATGACAGTTCTCCATCGGGCAATTCTTCTGTTGATGAAGACGATGATGAGGGTGTATAAATAAAGGAAGAACCTCTTGAAATATTCAGATTTCAAGAGGTTCTTTTTTGTAAATCCTATGATTATTTGAAGAGTTTCTTATAATCTTTTTCGAAACTTTGAGGATGACGACCTATGAAGAGGATATTAAGCAGACAATTGGCTACCATTTCCACATCGTTAAGGTCGGCGCCTTTCCCTTTCTTTATTTCTTTGCCGAGACATACATCCCAAGTTGTTTGAAAACAGCTGTCGTTGGCTCCAACAAACATATCGCTAGAGTTTGGATCTTCCATCAGTTCAAAACGGATTACTTTTTTAGAACTGATAGGTTGGATGTCGCAAAGCATGTTGAATGCTTTTTCAAATACGTCTCTATGCAACTGTGCGTTGGGAAACATCACGTTGACTGTTGGGAAAATCTCCTCAAATTCGTATGACTGTAATAATTGGTAGAGCTTCATTTTATTTACCTTATTATATAGTAATTATTTTGAAAGACTCAATGTCTGTGCTTTTAGAATTTAGCCATTTTAATAGCATCAATAGCACATTCATCACCCTTGTTGCCCAATTTGCCACCGCTACGGTCCTTTGCCTGTTGCAGGTCGTTTGTAGTCAAGAGTCCGTAAATGACAGGAATCTCTTGTGTGGCATTGAGACGGGCAATACCATAGGTTACTCCCTCGCAGATATAATCGAAGTGAGGAGTTTCACCACGAATTACGCTTCCCAAGATAATAACTGCGTCATAGCCGCCATTAAGTACCATCTGATGTGCACCATAGATAAGCTCGAAACTTCCAGGAACAGTCTTAACATGTATGTTCTCTGTTAAGGCTCCATGTTTTTCGAGCGTCTTGACTGCACCGTCCAATAAGGCACCTGTTATTTCTGGGTTCCATTCTGCTACAACGATACCAAAGCACATGTTGCTGGCGTCAGGTACTTTGCTAAGGTCATATTCTGATAAATTATGAAGAGCTGTTGCCATAATTATCTATTTATCTTATTATAAGATGTTACTCGTAAGATATTAATTAGATGCACGCTCAATGTATTTGTCAATCTCACCGCTCTGAACAAGCATAGAGTTAACATACTTCTTCTTGATATCCTGATAGATATTCAATGCATCCTGCTTCTTGTTCTGGCTCTCGAGAACTTCACCAGCCTTAATCAGGAATGCAGGAGAGAGACTGTTGTTAGCATCATCTTCTGCTTTGCTGTCAGCCATAGAAGCAGCCTTCTTGAATGCTTCGACAGCCTTGTCCAACTGGTTCAAGTGAGCGTAAACATCACCGAGCGCAGCTTCTGCTGCTGGGCTGATCATCTGGTCATCCTTTGAAGAGAATGCATCCAGACTCTTTTCTGCTTCTGCCCATTTGCCAAGGTTGGCATAGCAAAGACCTGCATAGAGGTTTGCCAAGTTACCAGCGTCAGTGCTGCTATATTCGTCTGCAATTTTCTTGAAACCAACGTAACCAGCACCGTCTCCGTTAAGTGCTTGTTCGAACATCTCGTTGTTGAAGTAAGTCTGACCTTTGCCAAGCATTGTGCTAGCCTTGTCCTCACGAGGACCTGCGATCTGAGATACATAACCGAATACACCAGCAATGATAACTACAATAGCTACCACAGCGATAATAATAGCCTTCTTGTTCTTCATGAAGAAGGCCTCACGAATGTTGAGGCTCTCAATTTCCTGAGCCTGTACTTTGTTGTTTGCCATTTTGTATTTTTGTTTTTTATTATTCTAATATTGCTAAACTTCTGCAAAAATACGGAATTTTATTCAGATATTGAAATTTCTAGCCTACTTTTTTCGTTTTTTGGGCTTTTTCTGTTAACTTTGCACTCAATAATCAGTAAAGAGTCTATGATTTTAAAGAATATTTCCATTATTAACTATAAAAATATCAAGAGTGCCAATATTGAATTGTCGCCCAAAATTAACTGTCTTATTGGTCATAACGGCATGGGTAAGACTAACTTTCTAGATGCGATTTATTACCTCTCTTTTTGCAGAAGTGCCAATAATCCGATTGATTCACAAATCATTTTGCACGATGAGGCCTTTTTTATGTTGGAAGGTAATTATGAAAATGACAATGGGGATTTGGAGAACATTTATTGCGGGATGAAGCGTGGAACCAAAAAACATTTTAAGCGTAATAAGAAAGAATATAAGCGCTTGTCTCAACATATTGGACTTATTCCGCTTGTCTTTGTTTCTCCTTCTGATGTTTCCCTCATTGAGGGTGGAAGTGATGAGCGGAGAAAACTGATGGATGTTGTTATTTCTCAGTATGATAATACATATATTGAGGCTCTTTCTAATTATAATAAAGCCTTGCAGCAGCGTAATGCGCTCTTGAAGATGGAAGCGGAACCGGATGTTACTCTTATGGAACTTTGGGAACAGCAGATGGCGATAAATGGAGAGTTACTCTTTGCTAAGCGTCAGGCTTTTGTAAACGAATTAATTCCTCTCTTTCAGCAGATTTATCAGCATATTTCCGGTGATAAGGAGCAGGTTGGCTTGCATTATATTTCACACTGTCAAAGGGGACCGTTGCTGGAGGTTATCCAGCGTGACAGATTCAAGGATCGTGCCGTTGGTTATTCGCTTCATGGAGTACATCGTGACGACTTGGAGTTTACTATTGGTGACTATCAGATGAAGCGCGAGGGAAGTCAGGGACAGAACAAGAGTTATGTCATTGCCTTGAAGTTGGCACAGTTTAGCTTCTTGAAGCGAACCTGCTCTAATACAACTCCTTTGCTCTTGTTGGATGATATTTTTGATAAGCTTGATGCTCAGCGTGTTGAAGCGATAGTTCAGTTAGTCTCAAATGATAATTTTGGACAGATTTTTATCACGGATACCAATCGTGAGCATCTTGATCAAATTCTTCATCGTTTAAATGGTGACTATAAGATTTTCTCTGTTGAAAATGGAGAACTTCAAGTTAAAAATTAGAAGCAAAACATTAGGGTGGAAAAACAAACCTAATGATTTGTTGTACATTGATTTATATGGTTTAATTATGTTTAGAAAAAAAGTTCGTTCTATAGCAGAACTTTTGCCGGAGTTTTTGAGAAACGAGGGATTAGAGACGCCTTTGCAGCAAAAGCGTCTCTTGGATAGTTGGGACACCATTGTCGGTGCTTCTATCTCTGTTTATTGTACTGATAAATTTATCAAAAATCAAACCCTTTATGTTAAGATTTTAAATCCTGCTCTTAGGGCAGATCTAACCATGCATCGCTCAATCTTAGTGAGGAGATTGAACGAGCAGGTCGGGGCATTGGTGATTACAGATATCCGTTTCTATTAATAGAATTGTGTCTCTATTTCTGCGACTCTTTATAAGATGTAGTCCATTCTGATATCCGTTTCTTCTATTGGGATGGTGTTTATCTTTTGAAAGTCGAAACAGATGCCAATTTTGAACATGGTTGGTACTTTTTTCAGAAATCGGTCATAATATCCTTTTCCTCGTCCAAGGCGATTGCCTTTTACATCAAAACTCATACCTGGAATGACACCGACTTCTATTTCTTTATATCTTTCTGGTGGAAAGAGCTTGCCTGTAGGTTCCAATATGTGAAAGGAACCTTCTGTGAGATCTTTTCTGCCAGAATATTCTCTGATTTCCATATTTTCAGAGTCCTTTACTACAGGTAAAAGAACAGTTTTTCCTAACGCTATCATCTCATCAATAAAGGTATGAGTGTTGACTTCATCCGGTAGGGAATAATACATTAAAATGTATTTGGCATTGCGAAAAGATTCATGATCTGCAAGTCGGGATAAGACAGAAAGCGACAGTTCCTCAAGTTGGCTTGAGGAATACTGTCGCTTTCTGTCTTTTATGATTTTTCTAAGTTCTTTCTTATTCATCTTATGCGTTTGCCATCATCATATTTCTGCAATGTAGTGAACTGTAATTGTATGGTATGTCGGCCATTGCTACTTTCTGCTTCTTGCTTTTGAATTTGGCTGTTGGCTCAGGTTTCTTTGGGAACGCCTCGTGTTTTTCGAAGACTTCGAGAGTCTTCTTGATCACTGGGTCGTCTTGGTTGATGTATTGAGTCCAAGCTTGTTCATCAAGCATATTATAGATGATACGGCTGTCGATGACTCTATCCAGCAACTTATGTGACTTCTTGATAAGAAGGTTACGGCGCTTCAATCCATGCTTGTCTGCATAGTTGACAAACTGTTCCACCATGTTCTGACTGTCAAGATAATCGGCAAGTTCCATCATCTCCTTGAAGTTGTTCAACTTAGGACGATTATCATCAGTATAGGTAAATGCAAACTGTAGAATCAAGCCGCTCAAACTAGCCTCTTTGAAGTAGGAAGTCATACCGAGTGTATCTTCTGGAACAAAGATGTCTGGCGTGATACCACCTCCACCATAAACTACACGTCCAATGCCTGTGTGGTATGCAGGCCCCGTATGCTTGATACTGTCTTGTGAGAAAAATTCTCCATGCTGGTAGCGATCCAGAAGATCCTGTTCATAATCCTTGTCATCACCCATCGTATAAGGTTTTTGGATACATCTTCCAGAAGGAGTATAGTATCTGGCAATGGTGAGACGGATAAGGCTATGGTCTGGGAATTCTATTTGCTGTTGTACCAATCCCTTTCCGAATGAACGGCGACCGATGATGGTTGCACGGTCATTATCCTGCATGGCACCTGCAAAGATTTCAGCAGAAGAAGCCGAACCCTCATTGATGAGTACAACCATAGGTATCTTTTGATAAGAACCCTTGCCGTCGCTCAAATAATCTTGGCGAGGAGACTTTCGTCCTTGTGTATAGAGGATCAGTTTCTTTTCAGGTAAGAACTCATTTGCCATATTTACTGCTGCTGTGAGATAGCCTCCGGAGTTGTCACGTAAGTCAATGCAGAGATTAGAGAATCCCTGTTGAGACAGTTTGGCTAAGGCTATAAGCATCTCTGGATAAGTATTCTCCCCGAAGTTTTTGATGCGGATGTAGCCTGTATTGTCATTGAGCATATAGGCTGCTGTAACACTCTTGGTTGGGATTTCTCCACGTGTTACCGTAAAGCTCTGTACTTTGTTGCTGCCATAGCGGATTACTCCGATTTTTACTTTCGTATCTTTAGGCCCCTTTAAGCGGTGCATTGCTTCTTGATTGGTTACTATTTTGCCTACGAAAGGTTTGCCATCCACAGCTACAATCTTATCTCCTGCTAGAAGACCCGCTTTTTCGGCAGGACCGTTTTGGATTACATTTTGTACATGAATGGTGTCTTGGCGAATCACGAATTCTATGCCTACACCCGAGAATGAACCTTTGAGGTCGTCATTGGCCTGGGCTGCATCTTTAGCGCTGATATAGACCGAGTGGGGGTCAAGTTCTGCAAGAATTTGTGGAATAGCTTTATCTACTAGCGAATCTATGTTGACAGAATCCACATATTGGTCATCAATGAGATGGAGCAAATTGTTTAAGCGGTTGCTTCCACTATTGATGACATTGAGGCGGTTGCCGGCAAAATGATTCGAAAAGAATGTGCCGATGACGATGCCTAGCACTACGCAGAGTGCCATGATGAACGGCATAAACCTATTGGTTTTATTCTTATTCATAACTTACTAATTTACATTATACTAACGTTATTCTAAACTGATATTATCATCAGGGTTCATATATTCTACTTTTACTCCGGCTCTTTTCAATAGTTCCACACCATCAGTAAGTCTGTATTTCTCGGCATATACAACTCGTTTGATGCCTGCTTGAATGATGAGCTTGGAGCATTCAATGCAAGGAGAAGCAGTGACATAAAGTGTGCTTCCCTCGCTGTTGTTGCTGCTGCGAGCCAACTTGGTTATGGCGTTGGCTTCAGCATGGAGGACATAGGGCTTGGTTACATTGTTATCCTCGCAGATATTTTCAAATCCGCTTGGTGTTCCATTGTAACCATCGCTGATAATCATTTTGTCTTTTACTACTAAAGCTCCTACCTGTCGGCGTTTGCAATAGCTGTTTTCTGCCCAAATGCGAGCCATGCGAAGGTATCGCAAATCAAGCTTTTTCTGTTTTAAAAGGTTGTCCCCCATTGATTTATTATTTATAATGTGTCATTTATAATTACTTCCCTAAACTACTAACTCTTCTTTATCTCGTTGCGCTCCAGTAGGGCATCTATAGTTGGCTCTTGGCCACGGAATCGTTTATAGAGTGTCATCGGATGTTCGGTGCCTCCCTTTGAGAGTATGTTGTCACGGAAGCTCTGGGCTGTAGTTGGGTCGAAAATACCGTTTTTCTTGAATACGCTGAATGCATCAGCGTCCAGAACTTCTGCCCATTTGTAACTATAGTAGCCTGCTGCGTAGCCTCCGGCCATAATGTGCGAGAATTGTACGGTCATGCAGGTATCAGGCAACTGTGGTAGAATCATGGCTTCTTTCCATGCTTCTTTCTCAAATGGGATGATGTCAGCAGTAAAGACATCCTTCTTGGTGTAATATGCCATATCAAGGAGTCCGAAACTTACTTGGCGTAGGCAGGCGTATGCTGCCATGAAGTTGCGGCTTTTTACGATACGTTCAATGAGTTCATCTGGCAATGGTTCACCTGTTTCATAATGGAAAGCAAAGGTGCGCAGGAATTCTTTTTCTATGGCATAGTTCTCCATAAATTGAGATGGCAACTCTACGAAATCCCACCATACATTGGTACCCGAAAGACTTTCGAACCGGGTGTTGGCGAACATTCCGTGAAGGCTGTGACCAAACTCATGCAGGAAGGTCTCTACCTCTCCCAAGGTCAGGAGGGCAGGTTTTTCTTCTGTAGGCTTGGTGAAGTTCATCACTACGCTCACGTGTGGACGAATGTTGTTGCCTTTATGGTCTATCCATTGTCCTTGGAATTCTGTCATCCAGGCACCTCCCTGTTTGCCCTTGCGTGGGAAGAAGTCTGCATAGAACACAGCCAGATAACTGCCGTCTTTATCGAATACTTCGTATGCCTTCACGTCAGGATGGTATACAGGAATATTCTTGTTTTCCTTGAAGGTAATACCATACAATTTGTTGGCTAATCCGAAGACGCCCTTTATCACCTTGTCAAGTTGGAAGTATGGACGGAGCATCTCTGCATCCAGATTGTATTTTTCCATCTGGAGCTTGTGGGAATAGAATCCGAAGTCCCATGGCTCCATTTTGAAGTCTTCGCCTTCCAGTTTCTTGGCTAGGGCTTCTACTTCTTTCACTTCTTTTTCTGCTGTTGGCTTATAAGCCTCAATCAGATCATTGAGAAGTTTATAGACATTCTCTACATTACTTGCCATTCGATGACGTAATACATAGTCTGCATAGGTCTCGAAGCCAAGAAGTTGAGCGAGTTCTCTACGTAAATTGATCAATCGCTTGCAGATTTCAATGTTGTTCTGCTCGTTCTCATGGGTACAGACCGTATTGCGTGCCATATACATCTGTTTGCGGAGTTCACGCTGAGTAGAGTAGGTCATGAATGGAGAGTAACTTGGATAGTCGAGTGTGAAAATCCAACCTTCTTCATTCTTCTCTTTGGCGGCATGAGCTGCTGCTGCCTTTGCTGTTTCAGGAAGTCCGTCAAGTTGTGCCTCGTCTGTGATATGGAGGGTGAAAGCCTTGTTTTCCTTCAAGAGATTCTGGGAGAACTGAAGTGTGAGAATGCTTGCTTCTTCTGTAAGTTTACGAAGTTTATCTTTTCCTTCTTCATCGAGAAGAGCACCACTTCGTACAAAACCATCATAGCTGGTTTCTAAAAGCATCTGTTCTTCTGGTGTTAACTCTCTGTTAGGATGATCGTGAACATATTTAATACGCTCAAAGAGTTTCTTGTTGAGTGTAATGTCATTGGCATGTTTGGTGAGGATAGGACTCATCTTTTGTGCCAATTCCTCCATTTCATCGCATGTCTCTGCACTCATCATGCATGAGAAAACATTAGAAACACGACTCAAAAGGTCGTAATAATGTTCGCCTTTTTCTGTATCCACACGGGCGATAGTATTCTCAAAGGTAGGCTTTGCAGGGTCGTTGATGACCTTGTCGGTAGCTTCCTTGTCACGGCGTATACCCTCCATGAAGGCAGGCTCGTAGTCTTCCAGTTTGATACGATTGAAAGGCACTGTATCGTGCGGTGTATGATAGGGTACAAAGAATGGATTCTCTCGATTCTCCATATTTCTGATATTGTTCTGATCTTTTATATATTGCATGATAGTGATTTTTATTTATTTGCTATATTCTATGACTGTTCTCATTTTATTTCTTCACAATCAGTTTTTCTAATTGTGGAATATAAATTCTCCCTCTTTTTAGATGAATGAGTTTTTGCTTCTGTAGTTCATTCAGCACGTTAGAGACATAGATTCTCTTGACATTCATTTCTGCGGCAAGTCTTTCCATCTTGATGTGAAATAACTTTTCACCGGCAGGTTTGAGACATCGGCTTTCAAAGAATTGTATAATACGTTCTGAGAGTGTTTTGGGAGGAACCCGGTACAAGCGTCGATTGTTCTTTTGTGTTTGAGTAGAAATGAGATTGAACATATTGATTCTGAAAATCTCGTATCTATCAGATAGTTTCTGCATCTCCTGCTTGCTGATACTCATTACGCTACATTCTTTTTTAGCGATATAGGTGTGAGTGAAGTATTGATTATATCCGTAGATGCATTCCATTTGAAACGCTTCTGGTGCTTTGATGTCTTCTTCGATGCGATAGCCATGATCGTCTGCCTCTGTGATGACATTGAGCTCACCGGTAAGAAGAAAGTACAGACGTTTGCAGGGCTCTCCTTCCTTGGCGATGGTGAGCCCCTCTTCTGTCTTTTGGAAATCGAACTTTGTATGACCTGCTACTTCTAGCAAATCATTACGGCTCATTCCCAAGAATAGAGGCAGATTTAAAAGATTGTCATATACTCTGTCTTCTTGCATTCTATTTTAATATTTTCTTCTTGAGCTCTGGCGAATACCATATTCTGTTATTTCCCTTTTCATCTGAATAGATGAGATAGGCATCAAGTTCTGGATGTTTTTCCAATACTTTCCTTGCTCCATCCAGTCCCATTACCATAAAGGATGTGGCATAGGCATCAGCTGTGGCACAATTCTTGGCTAGAACGGTGGCTGACAGAATATTGTGCTGTACTGGATAACCAGTCTTTGGGTCTATTGTGTGAGCATATTTCTTGCCGTTCTTATAGTAGAAATTCCGATAGTTTCCACTTGTTGCCATTGCTATATCTGTCACATTGATTACGTCTTGTAATTCCTGGCTTGTATTGAGAGAATCGTCTGTTGGCTTGTTGATGCCTACTCGCCATGGCACTTGTTTGTCGCTATTTCCATTCACTACGATTTCGCCACCAATCTCTACCATAAAGTTTTGGATGCCTTTTTTCTTTAGAAACCTTGCCACGATATCGCTTCCGTATCCTTTGGCAATGGCAGAGCAGTCGAGCATTATATGTGGATTCTGTTTCTTAACATGCTCTTCCTTTAATGCTACTTTCTGGAATCCAACGATAGCGCGAAGACTGTCTACTGTTTGTTTGGTAGGAGGGTTTCCGGTCTTGAATCCAAATCCCCAGGCATTTACCATAGGAGCCACAGTGATGTCAAACGCTCCATCTGTTTCTTTAGATATTTTTTCTGCGAGTTGAAAAACCTCAGCAAACATATTATCTACCTTTACATCTTCATTGCGGTTGATACGCGAAATGATGGATGTCTTGTTGAATGGAGATAGGGAATTGTCAACTTTTTGCAGTTCTGCCTCAATTTCTTTTTGGTAATTAACATCACTTTGATAAGTGATGTGATAGATAGTACCAAAGATGAAACCTTCATCCCTTTGGTAAGGAGTATTTTGCTGTTGGCGAATTACATAAATGCTGCCAAAAATCAAGAGAAGCAGAAACGGTATCTGCCAAATGAGTCTTTTATTTTTCATTGCTTATATTTCAAATGTTACATTGAATGTCCCTCCAAGTCGAGACCCACCTTGTTTGCCGAAGCCTGGTACATAATAGGTGTTGCCCATGTCTCCATCATTATGGGCTACACGACGCTTGTATCTGAAACTCCAACCCATGCGAATTGGGCCCCATATCTTTGCATCTATTCCTATTACACCTTCCAGCCAGTGATAGTTAGCGGATACGCCTTCTGCTCCGTAAGGTGCATCTCCTCCCCAAACAGGATCTTTTATTGGTGGTGAAGAAACGTCATATTTATAGTAGGAGAAACCGTAACGGAATCCACCAAATAGTCGATAATCATCGTGCTTGTTTTTGAGCAGGTTCCAGTCTACACCCAAGCGAGCGTATGGCGCACTTGTCTTATAAGTGATTTGGGTACTCTCATCGAAGGCATCTGCTTTGCCGTAACCCAATTCAAAGACAGGGTAATACTTGTCTTTTAAGTTCACTCGCAGAGAAGCTTCATATTGTCCATAATCACTTACCATCAATTGTACTGGTCCAATTAAATCTACACTCACAGCCACTCCATTAAGCCATGGAATAGTATCTTTTTCTACCGTTGCTATCTTTTTCTGACGGTTTTGTGCGTTCGCCCTTCCTCCACCTGCAAGAAGGAGAAGACTTAGTACGATTACCGTTTTTTTAGTAACGGGTGCCGAAATATATGTAGAAATGTGCTTTAGCTGCATCATAATTAACCTCTTTATTGTTGATAACTATTGAGTCGATATAGTTGTGGGTTGTCTTTACTTCTGTTATCTTATGGAAGTAGGCTGCACCGCAATCTACTGACTCGAAATGTGGATAGTTTTCTTTTTTGACGGTTACTGTATCTTTCCATACCTGATTGTCTGCATTCTGAATTTCAAAAAAGAATATATCCTCAGGCTGGTGGTAACTCATCGGAAGTATGAAGCTATCCACGTTCTCATCTTTATTGATAAGTACGCTGTCTTCTCCTTCCTGCTTGGTGGTCGAGATGGTTAAGGTGGCGTTGAGTGTCTTTACGTTGCCCATCAACTTATACTTGGTGTAAGTGGTATTGTTGAGCGGACAATTGAGACTGGTACAACTAGCCACCATGAGTACCAACATCATGAAAACCAATGGTATTATTTTTTGCATCTTATTTCCTTTTCTATTTGATAATCGTTACGATTTGGGTTCTGGCGACTGATGAGGTCACCCAGGAATCCGGCTAGGAAGAACTGGCTACCCAATACCATCGCAATGAGGGCGATGAAGAAGTATGGAGAATCGGTGATGAGGTGTCCGTAGATGCCGCGATGTAAGTCTATGGCTTTATCGATGCCAAGGCCGATAAGCGAGAGAAAGGCAATGAAGAACACTACGCTTCCTAAGAATCCAAACACATGCATCGGCTTCTTGCCGAAGTTGCTCAGGAACCAGAGAGTCATCAGGTCCAGATATCCATTCACGAAGCGGTTCCAGCCCATGAACTTGGAAGTTCCAAACTTTCTTGCCTGATGGTGAACTGGTTTCTCACCAATCTTTGCGAAGCCTGCATTCTTGGCAAGGTATGGAATATAACGATGCATCTCACCGTATACTTCGATGTTCTTCACTACGTCGCGGCGATAAGCCTTTAGTCCGCAGTTAAAGTCATGCAGGTTGTGGATACCGCTCACCTTGCGGGCTGTAGCATTGAAAAGTTTGGTTGGAATCGTTTTGCTCAGAGGGTCTCCCTGCTTTCGGTTCTGCTTGTAACCTGATACAAGGTCGAAACCATCTTTTTTAATCATTTGGTAGAGACCTGGTATTTCGTCTGGTGAATCCTGTAAGTCGGCATCCATAGTGATAACCACATCCCCTTGTGCCTCTTTGAATCCGCAGTAGAGGGCTGGACTCTTTCCGTAGTTGCGGCGGAATTTAATGCCTTTTACCTGCTCGTTTTTCTCGGCAAGTTCTTCTATGACGTTCCATGAACGGTCGGTAGAACCGTCGTTCACAAAGATAACTTCGTAAGTGAAATCGTTGACATCCATCACTCGTTTTATCCAAGCGAAGAGTTCTGGCAATGATTCTTCCTCATTAAAAAGAGGAACGATAACTGAAATATCCATTTTTATCTGATGTTTTGAGATTTTTAATATTGAAACCTAATTGGCTATTTTCTTTTTGGCGAATATGGCAGCAAGTATCGGGCTGAGTATTGCTCCTGCAACCAAGTCGGTAATCATAAACATGGATGCCCATGCTATTGGTTTCATCATAGAGATGGCATCGAAGAGAGCTTTAGTTTCCTGTGCTGTCAACTGATAAGCCTGTGCTATCATCTGGTAGTTGGTTTGAAGCTGAGTCATAAACAAGCCTGTATCCATGAATCGGAACCAGAGATACTGCACGATGGTGAGCAGTAGGGTAGCATAGAAAAATGTCTGGATGCAATAGTATAATCCGTGTCTGAAAGAAATATGTCCCTCTCTAACTACGTCACGGAAATATTTCAATCTCTTTGCTACCACGAATGGGGTGGAGATAATCAGAATATTGGATAGCAACCCCAAAATCTGGTACTTTGGCTCTACTGCCATCATGGTGCAGATGAAGCTGGCTATCCATACGATGCCAAGAATTGCTCCATCTTGACGAGCAAACGCTTTGGTTTGTTTGATCTTACCTGTATCGATGATGTAGATCTTTACCTTTTGTGTTTGGTCGTCTGTCTTCTTCTCTTCTCGATTTTCGTTATTTTCTGTATTCATTGTTGTTATGTATTTCTGCGAGTGTAATATATCAATTTGCAAAAATACAACTTTTTTATTATATAAGGTGTAAAGGGTCAAAATATTTATATATAATTAAAGATAGAACGCCTTGAAAGACAGAAAAATATCTGTTTGGATTTATTTGGTACACTTAAAAGTTAAAGGGAAGTGATTACTACGATTATGTCAAACTTTGAAAAAACAAAAAAAGGAACCTTCTGAAAGAAGATTCCTTTTTGAGCCTCTTGTCGGATTCGAACCAACGACCCCGAGATTACAAATCACGTGCTCTGGCCAACTGAGCTAAAGAGGCGGGTGGACAAGCGATTCATATCGCACCGCTACAACCAAGTACCCTTGCTATGTTCCCATCCTGGGGGATTCCGAGGGAGCTGGTCGTATGAGACTTGTCCGTCTCATAAACTTGAAAGCTGTTATTGCTTTTAAGCGAGTGCAAAAGTACTGCTTTTTTCTGAATCTACCAAATGTTTTGTATAAAAACTTCCGCTCGTTAACGTTTATTTAGAAAAAGGGGCAAGTATTTGCCTCCTTTTTCTTCTTTTACCTAATTATATATAGAGGAAGAGACAAATGAATTCATCGCTCTTCATTTATGGAGTTTTGCACTTTGATTACCACTTAAAAATCAACAACTGTGATTCCTGCACCGCCAAACTGTACATGCTCATCTGCATAATGAGTCACATTAGGGACGCTGCTCAAATATTGGCGGATGAGTTGTCTGAGGATACCGTTGCCTTTTCCATGAAGGATACGGACGCGTGGCATGCCTACTAGGATGGCGTCATCGATAAAATACTGTACTGCATTCAGTGCTTCATCACCACGCATGCCTCTTACATCCAAATCCTGATGGAAGTTGGTCTTGTGGGCATCAATAGTTTTTCTTGTTTCCTTACTGATACCGTAGGAGGCAAGACTTTCTTTGCGTTCCTCTGTCTTATCCACATTCTCTACTGTAGCAGTTGCGTGTTCCAATCTGTTCAGGCGCATCTTGGTTCTCATGCCTCCGAATACGGCAGTAGCAGTATCTCCGTTGATGCTTTCCACTTTTCCGATAGTTGTCAAGCCTTTGATACGGACAGTGTCGCCGGCTTCTATCTCTCGTTTGCTTTCTGCCTGTATTTTGTTTTGTGCATTTCGCAGAGCTGCAGCAGCTTTTTCTTGATTTTCCTTCTTTTCAGCCTGTCGCTTGGCATGTCGTTCCTTGCGTTGCTGAATCTGGGCTATCTTGCGGGCAATCTTGTCATCCGATTCCTTGGTGTCAATCTCCTGAACTTCCTGTTTGAAAGCTTCGAGTTCCTGACGGATACGGCGAGTTTCCTCCTTTTCTGCCTGACTCTCTCGAATCTCTCGTATGGCATTCTCAATCTTCTTGTTACTTTCCTTCAAGAGTTCAGCAGCTTCTTCCTTGGCTTTCTTGAGAATCGCTTTTCTGCTTCGTTCGATGTCTTCAATATCGCTTTCATACTTGGAGATGGTCTTTTCCATATCCTTCTCGCGCTGATGGATATTCTGGCGTTTGTTCTCCCAGTATCGCTTGTCGCGGACAATGTCTTGCAGGTACTTGTCGCTCTGGATGTATTCTGAACCCACAATGTCTGAAGCTTCCTTGATAACCTCTTCTGGCAATCCGATCTTTCTTGCAATTTCGATGGCAAAAGAAGAGCCTGGGCGACCAATAGCTAACTGGAAGAGAGCCTTCATCTCATGACGGTCGTAGAGCATGGCACCATTTACCACACCTTCGTGACTATCAGCAAAATGCTTCAAGTTCTGATAGTGGGTTGTGATGACTCCATAAGCCTGTTGTTTGCAGAATTTATCGAGTACAGCCTCAGCGATGGCTCCTCCGATACCAGGTTCTGTACCGGTTCCAAACTCATCTATCAATATGATGGTGTCATTATTGGCTGCTTTCATCATATTTTTCATGTTCAGAAGGTGGGAAGAGTATGTACTGAGGTCATTTTCTAAACTCTGTTCGTCACCAATGTCTATCATGATATTTTTGAAGACACCCGTTTTTGATCTCTCGCTTACAGGGATGCTCAGTCCGCATTGCAGCATATATTGTAGCAGTCCCACTGTCTTTAAGCATACAGATTTACCTCCGGCGTTCGGACCTGAAATGATAAGGATACGCTTTTCGTTAGTCAGTGTGATGTCTAAAGGTACAACCTTTTCATTTTTCTTCTGTAATGATTGTTGAAGCAGAGGGTGGATGGCTCGAATCCAGTCTACGTGCGGATGGTCTTCTACCTCTGGTTCGATAGCTTTGAAGGTATCTGCCAGCTTTTGTTTTGCTTGAATCAGGTCGATAATGGCAAGGAAGCGGTAACTGTCAAGAATCTCCTTTGAAAAAGGTCGAACCTTGTTGGTGAAATCGGTGAGGATACGGATGATTTCCTTTCTTTCTTCTCCTTCCAATTCGCGCACGCGGTTGTTGGCTTCTACCACTTCGGTCGGTTCGATAAAGACGGTTTTACCTGTAGCACTCTCATCGTGTACGATACCTTTGATTTTTCTTTTCAGGGTAGGAATGACAGGTATTACCAGTCTGCCGTCACGCAGGGTTGGGGTCACGTCTTTCTCAACAACACCTTCACTTTGAGCTGTTCGTAATATACTATATAATGTACGGGAAATACTGCCCTCTGTCTTTGCCAATTCTCTTCTGATTTGAAGGAGTTCAGGAGTCGCATTGTCTCGTATTTTGCCAAATTTGTCTAGGATTTGGTCTATTCTTTGAATCAGCTGAGGGAAGGTCATCACGTTTTGTGACAGTCGGTGTAGTGCAGGGTATGGATACTTCTTTTCTCTGCGCCAACCGTCTTCCGGTTCTGCGTGTCCATCGTCTTCGTCGCTATGGTTCAGAATCTTCACTATGCCGGCGATGGTTGCGAGTGAACGTCTTAAATCGAACAGTTCATCTTCTTCCAGGTGGGTGTTTCCTACCCTGATACGGAGGATGCTTTCTCTGACGTCATAGAAATACTGCAGGGGAAAGTCTTCTACTTCCTCCATCAGCCTGCGGAACTCACGCACCTGCATGAGCCATTCGTTTACTTCTTTTGCTTTATCGCTAAATGCCATCTTGTCCACTTGTTCTTTGCCAAGTGGAGAGAGGCATCTTTCGCGTAACATCTTGCGGATTTCGTTGAATCCTATCTTGTTTTCAAAATTATCTGGATAAATCATGGGTGCAAAAGTACAATTATTTTGGCTAACTACCAAATATTTGAACCATTAAGTGTATTCTTTGCCTTTGAAGGTGTTAGCCTTTTCTTGATGTCGTTCAGATAGTCGGGCCAATCGTATTTGTGACGCTCGTTCCATACTGCCCCCAGGAATGCCGCTCCACCAAAATTCCAGGCTTTCAATTGTGGGATAAACTGAGGAATAACTCCTCCCAAAGCCACAACCCTTTCATTAATGATACCATTGTTGGCAGCGTCTTCTAAATCCTTGTTGGTAAAGGAGTGGCGGTAGCCTTTCTTTGAGATACTGTCAAAGATTGGGCTTAGGAACACATAGTCATAGATAGACTTGATTGCCGGAGCGTTTTCTTCTGTATCTTTCTTGTTTGGCGTGCCTAAGGCTGTCATTACTTCTTGGAAGTTATGGCATGATCGGGAAATGCTTCCTTTAAAATCTTTGGGAATCTCGGAATTGCGTTTGTTGAGATGGATTCCATGAAGATGGTATTTCTCGCAAAGTTCAAAGTGGTCATGTATGACTATCTGCTGATACCATTGGGTATCAATCTTCTTTATCAATTTCTCATAATCCTCCAGATTGGCTTCGGGTTTACGGAGATGTAGAAGATCGATACCGCTTTCAAATAACTGTTCTATGTAGTTTGCTTCGTTCCTGGTGAATTCCGGCATGGTGATAACTATCCATTTCATATCATTTGTTTTTTATAGTTTTATATTTGTATGATGAAAGTTTTCCGTTATGATCATAGGATCTTTGTTTTTGTAATCTATTTGGTAGATAGTGTTTTGGGTTCGTAGAAATGGTTTACCGGGCCATGTCCTTCTCCTATTTTTACGTCTTTTCCGGCAAGAATGGCTCCAGACAGATAAGTCTTAGCCATAGCAATGGCTGTATTCATGTCCAGTTCCTTTGCCAGGTAAGATGTGATGGCAGATGATAAGGTGCAGCCAGTACCGTGGGTATTGCTGGTTTTGATGCTGAGGCCTCGATAACTGGTGAGGAGCTTTCCTTCTTCGAATAGATAGTCTATCTTTTCTTTTCCATCGAAGTGACCACCTTTGATAAGTGTGAATTTGCATCCCAACTTACTGATGGCTGAGGCTGCAGTCTTGATGTCTTCTGTATTCTGGATTTTCATTTCTGCCAGAATCTCAGCTTCGGGAATATTGGGTGTCAGCAATGTTGCGAGAGGCAGAAGCTCTGATATGAAAATGTCGAGTGCATCCTCCTGCATGAGTCGGCATCCACTCGTAGATACCATTACCGGGTCTATTACGAGATGCTGGTATTTTTCCTGATACTTCTTGAGGGTCTTGGCAATGGCTTTAATGGTGTCGCGATCATTGACCATTCCTATCTTGATGGCATCCGGTTGAATGTCGTCCATCACTGCTTCAATCTGTCCTTTCACGATTTCCGGCTCTACATTCTGTATGCCGTATACCCCCTGGGTGTTTTGGACGGTGATGGCTGTAATGGCAGAAGCTGCGTATACGCCTAAGGCTGACATGGTCTTGATGTCTGCCTGGATGCCAGCTCCTCCACAACTGTCGGAACCGGCTATTGTTAATGCTGTATAGTATTTCATTTCTTATACTTGTTGATTGATATATAAAAAACTTGGTACACTCCTGATTTGCAGGAGTGTACCAAGTGGCTAATTGTTATATTTTGTCAAAGCTTCCTTTACCATTTTGCCCCATGGCTTGATAAGGTCTGGAGTCCAGTTGCCTGTAGCCTTGGCACGAGGAAGGAGCATGGAGCAAGTCTCGTCTTTGTCGCTTACCGACCAGTTTACCCAGCTCACCTTGTTCTTCTCCATTACATCGAGCCATTTCTGGTATTCCTCTGGAGCCAAAGGACCATTGCCGGATGCTTCCATGCCTGCGCATTCTGATACAAATACAGGGAGTCCGCTCTTTATGGCAGCTTCTAGCTTGTCGCGCAGATAATCCTTGTGTGTGGCAGCATAGAAATGCAGTGTATACATGACATTGCTAACGCCGTCGATAGGACTTTTTGCAACAAGATCGATGTCCTGGTCCCAATGTGGGCAGCCCATCAATATAATGTTGTCTGGATCATATTTCCTGATTTCGGTAATGATGGTCTTGGCGTAGACCTTCAGGTCTTCCCATTTGTCCTCTACAGGTTCGTTGTAGAGCTCATAGAGTACATTTGGATACTTGCCGTATTTCTGTGCCATCTTGCTGAAGAAAGTCTTGGCTTCTTCTGTGTGCATCTTGTGTGCGTGCCAGTCGATGATTACGTATGTGCCGTTTTTGATAGCGGCATCTACTACTTGTGTGATACATTTCATGGCAAAATCAGGATTTTCCAGATAGTTGTCTTCTATCTGGATGCCCATCGCTGCACGGATGATGCTGGTATGCCAGTCGGTGGCGAGCCATTTTACGGCTTGCTTGTTGTAGAATCGAGGCCAGATGTTGTGCCATCCCAGACTCACACCTCTCAATACTACAGGGTTTCCACTCTGGTCGCATAGTTGCGCTCCCTTTACTTGCAGTTGCCCCCATTGTTTTACAGGACTGGCTGCATACAATTGTGCCATACAGAAGATGGCAACAATAATGGTCATTAGTTTTTTCATTATGTTATATTATTGTTAAAAAATATACTGTCGTTTGCTTCGACATAAAATCGTTGCAAATGTACGATTTATATTTGAAATAACCAAATATTTTTGCGATAAAGTTTACTATCGGTTTCTTGCCTTGCCTCGGAAACTGTTTTTTACCAATGCTGACTCGCAGTTCTCGCAGAGGGCTTCGGTTGCAGTATGGTGCTTGAATCCTTCTATCATAGCTTGGGCCCTTTCTGAAGAAAGGATCTCTTCCAGGGATTGATGCAAGAGGTTTCCCAGTGCAACATCTCCATTATGATCCAGGCAACAAGGTACGAGAGTACCATCTACAAGTACGCCAATCTGTTTGATTAAAGCCTTGCAGAAAACTTCCCGTTTCTTGTCTTCCTCTCCATTCTTGCTGTTCTTGATATCGTTTTCGAAGTTGGGCCATTCGAATTTTCTGTCGAATTCCAGATAAAGGTTTTTGCAGAGACGGTAACCGTCAGGGCGTTCCTTCCAGGGTTTGGGTGCGAATTTTTCGATGAGTCTCATTACTTCTTCGTTTTCCTTATCTCTTCCGCCTTGGTTCCACAGTCTTAATACGATGCAGGTTCCCTTTGCTGCTGCTTGGGTAGAGAAGGTCATCACTTCTTTCATATAGTCGGACAGTTCTCCCTTGGCATTGCTTTCGTGTGAATGAAGTGAGAGTTGTATTTTGTGAGGAAGTGTTTCGAGAAGTTCCATGGCACGATGCAGTAAGGTTCCGTTTGATGTCAGTACAGTCTTGAAGCCTTTCTCTCTTGCCGTAGTGATGAATTGTGGTAGGAGAGGGTGGAGTAATGGTTCGCCCATCAGATGAAAATAAAGGAAACATACCTTGCCTTTTATCTTATCTGTAAGCAGGTTGAATTCTTCTGCGCCCAACTGTCTCTTTTTCCTGGTATGTTTAGGGCAGAAGTGGCAGTTGAGATTGCATGTATTGGTTATTTCTATGTAACAGCGATCTATCATCATTTCTTTTTTAATATGGTATTATATATTGAATTGACAAATACTAAAAAAGCCTTCTGAAATTTCTTTCAGAAGGCTCTTGCGGAGAGAGAGGGATTCGAACCCCCGGTACCTCTCGGTACGACGGTTTTCAAGACCGTTGTAATCGACCACTCTACCATCTCTCCAAATTCGGTCGGATGACTATAGCTTGGTTTTCTTAAGCGGGTGCAAAGGTACAATGTTTTTTTGATTCCACCAAATATTTTGGCAACTTTTTGAGGAAAAATATCAAAAAACTTAAAAATATACCTGTCAACCTATACTCAGCATCTACTTGTCAGATACGAAAAAGGGCTACCGCTGTAGCCCCAACCTTGATAACCTTAAATCTAATACTATGAAAAACACGTTGCAAATATAGTAAATTATTCTATTCGTCTTGTACGAAAAATAGAAAATCTACTTTTTTGGAGTGCTTTTTTAGCTTTTTTAAACAATGGGCTGCACGTTGTTTGGCAAGTGTGCAGTCCCAAATCGCCTTATATTTTCTTGTTGGATAAGCTTTTTTTTTAAAAGAAAAGCCTGTTCTTTATTCTTTTATTTCAGATACCCGTTCTTCTTGAATTCTTCCATCAGTGGTAAGGCAAGAATCTTAGCATCAGGGTGCGGAGCACCTGTTGTACCTAGGGCACGAAGGTCGAAGAAATGTTTCCAGTCGCTGATGAAAGCGGTGTGAACCAGCTCAGTATTGCAATCCAAAGGCAATATGGCACGAGCCTCTTGTGGCTTGCAGCCGGCTTTTATCAGTTGCATGTAAGCAAACTCTGCTGCTTCATTGGCAAAAATCCAAGTCGTCAGCTTGTTCCATTCTTTTGAACGGTTTTCAGCGATGTCCAGACAGAGGTCGGATAACAGGTAATCGCTAGGGTCTTCGTTGCCGTCGAAACCTTCTTCCTCAACCCATGTAGGAAGATTGATGGTTATTTCGTTATCAAATTTGTTCTTCGAATAGTTGCAGTATCTCGTGCTTTGCTCAGCCATGGAGTTGGCGCGGTGGCGGTTGTACTCGCGTGTAATACTGATTTGGGTGGTGAAATGAACCGTGATGCGCAACTCGTGTTTGCCTTCCTCATAGTCGGTGAGGTATTTCAGGTCGTCCATCGCCTTGTTTTCTGCCAACACTCTCAGGTTGGTGGTGATGTAGTCCTTGCCATCGATGGTGTTGCAGCGGGAGAACTTGTTGTTAAGATAAAGAGGAAGCTCCCCGTGGTTGCACACAAGATAGATGGTACCATGCTCCAGCATGGCATAGTGTTCACTCTCTATCATGCGTCCTACAAAAGGCTTAGCCGAATCATCGGTAGTGTTGTTCTCGCTTTTGTAGCATACTCTTCCTGCGCGTTCTATCTGTTGGTAGACGCCGAGTTCTCCTGGCTTTTGCAACCAGATTTCAAACGATGGTCTTTGTATTTTCATTGTTTCTGTTCTTTTGTTTTGATTGCAAAGGTACATTTTTTTATGCATACAGCAAAATAATTATCTTCTTTTTTCGTACTATTTATTATAATGTATAATAATGAGATAGTATGGAGATAAAACCGATAGCACATTTTCGTTCACCGTTCAGTAGCAAGTTTGGTATTCCTAAGCAGTCTGGATTGGTGTCAGAACTCGAAGGAATGATTGTTTTTGAACCGGAGTATCGCAATCCTGATGCTCTTCGTGGCATGGAGGGGTTTGACTATCTTTGGCTGATTTGGGAATTTTCTGCCAATAAGCACAAAGCCAATAGTCCTGTGGTTCGTCCTCCTGTATTGGGAGGTAATGAGAAGGTGGGTGTCTTTGCTACCCGCAGTCCGTTTCGTCCCAATAATATAGGATTGTCATCTGTGAGAATTTCGAGAATAGAGTGGGAAACCAGTAAAGGACCTGTTATTCATGTGAAAGGAGCTGACCTTATGGACATGACGCCTATTTATGACATCAAGCCGTATGTGGTATATGCCGATTGTCATCCTGATGCCCGAAGTGGGTTTGTTGATGAACGCAAATGGAATAAGTTGCAGGTAGAAATTTCTGATGCAGTAAGAAACTTTCTGTTGTCTCAGGGAATGACGGAGGAAAAGATAGGGATTTTGAAAGAGGTGCTGGCGCAAGATCCTCGTCCGCATTATCAAAAAGACCCTCATAAGGTATACGGAATGCCTTATGAGGGTATGGATATTCACTTTACGGTTTGTGATCAGATACTTACCGTAGTGAAGTAGTTTTTTCTTTTGTCAGCTTTACTTGGTGAAAGTTGCAAAGTGTACATTGTGGAGCTTGATCTTGCAGGCATCGTCAATGTCCTGTGCCTGGTTGTTGAAGAAGATGTATGCGTTCTTGACAGTGATGTCGTGAACCATACCTTCTGCTCCGTGGGCAACGATACCGTTCTTGCAGCCACGCACATAGATGTCGCTCATGTGGATGTCCTGGAAGTTTGGCAGGTACTCCTGTTTTACTGGGGCTGCCTGCTTCTTTGCTCCCACGTGGTTGTCCCAGTATGTGGTCTCGAAGGTGATGGCATCTCCTGTAATGTCGGTCATATAGATATGGTCGATGAAGATGTTCTCTGATGTACCGCCTCTCTTCACGGAACTCTTGAAGCGTAAGCCGGCATCTGTTCCCTGGAAGGTGTTGTTGCGTACAACGATGTTCTTCATACCGCCGCTGAACTCACTGCCGATAACGAATCCACCATGGGCATGATAAACGGTGTTGTCCTGGATGTTGATGTTTTCGCAAGGACCGGCTGCTACACCGGCAGCACCTGCGCCACCCTTCATGCAGATACCGTCATCACCTGCATCTACAATGTTGTTGACAATGAGTACATCCTTGCAACTTGATATGTCGATAGCATCACCATTCTGCGCATTCCAAGGGCATTTCACGGTAATACCATCGATAATCACGTTCTTGCATCGGGTAGGGATGAGGTGGAACCGAGGACTGTTCAGGAGAGTAACGCCCTGGACCAGTACGTTTTCGCAACTGGTGAATCTGATCATGTGGTTGCGTACTTTTTCCTGATCATCAATGTTGTCAACTACATTAGGAGTATATTTCAGATTGAGCGGATACCAGATGTTGCCTTTCTCGTTGAGGGTACCACCCATCTGCTTGAATTGGTTCCATTCTACGTCGCTCACCTTGCTTCTCTTGACAGGTCTCCACCATTCACCGTTTCCGTCGATGGTTCCTTCACCGGTAATGGAAATGTTCTTGCGCTTGCTTGCATTGATGGCAGATGTGGCGCGATTCTCCTTCTGCCCGGTCTCTTCATCTATCTTGATAAGGTCATTCTTGTCTTCAGAGAATACGATGATGGCATTCTTCTCAAGATGCAAGTCGATGTTGTCTTTCAGAGAGATGAGTCCCGTGAGATAGATACCTGCCGGCACGTTCAGATGACCTCCTCCCATTTTGCTCAGTTTGCTGATAGCTTTGGCAAAGGCTTGGGTGTTCATAGCCTGTCCGTCTCCATTGCCTCCATATTCCAGAATGCTTACATGGTTGTCTGGAATTACAGGAAGCGTAGGCTGCTGCATTTTTACTGGCAAGTTTTGATAATACTTGCTGTAGTCTTTGGCTTCGATGGCTGATGCTGATGTTGCCATTCCGAAGATTGCCAATAAAGAAATCAAAATCTTCTTCATAAGTCTTTAAGTATTGTTTAAATTGTTTTGTAACATCTGTTACGTTTGTTCCTTTATACGATAAAAGGCGGCTCTAACCGAAGTTAGAAACCGCCTAAATGAAAGGAGGAGTGGTACCACCAGGAATCGAACCGGGGACACAAGGATTTTCAGTCCTTTGCTCTACCAACTGAGCTATGGCACCATTTCTTTTGCGGTTGCAAAGGTACAATAAAAATTTAAATTGAGCAAGAGAAAACGAAATATTTTCTCTTGCTTAATGTTTATTAACTAAAACTAGTCCTTCAAAGGATTCCAACCCTGAGCTTTGAGTTCGAATTCCTGACCATCTCGTGTAATCAGGAATTTGCCCAGGTTCTCCTTGGTGATGTAACCTATCTGCTTCACGCCTTCCATCTCTTCAATTTTTGCATGATCACCGATTGGTACTGTAAAGAGAAGTTCATAGTCTTCGCCGCCATTCATGGCACAAGTAGTGAGGTTCATGTTGAATTCCTCTGCCTGTACTGCTGTCTGGTAGTCGATAGGGATGTTCTTCTCGTACACTCTGCATCCGCAATGACTCTGTTCGCAGATGTGCATCAGTTCACTGCTCAATCCGTCGCTGATGTCCATCATTGCTGTAGGACGGATTCCTGCTTCTCTCAGTTGTGCGATGATGTCGCCACGTCCTTCTGGTTGAAGCTGTCTTTGCAATAAATATTCCTTGCCGGCAAAGTCGGGCTGGAAGTTGCGCATCTCTGCCAGGTCATTATTGAGAGTTGCCAGTTTCTGGTTGTCTCCCTTTGCCTTGGCTTCTGCCATCTTCTTGCGGATGTCTTCTACCTGTCCGTAGTATACTGCCTTTTCCCTCTCCAGCAGCTGAAGTCCCATATAGGCTGCACCTAAGTCGCCCGAAACGCAGATGAGGTCGGTTTCCTTCGCGCCACTACGATAAACGATGTCTTCCTTATCTGCCTCACCGATGCAGGTAATGCTGATGGCAAGACCTGTGAGCGAAGAGGTGGTATCACCACCAACGATGTCTATACCCCATTTGTCGCAGGCCATGCGCAGACCTTTGTAGAATTCATCCAGGTCTTCAACCTTGAAACGTTTGCTCAATGCGATGCTTACTACCATCTGTCTGGGGGTTCCGTTCATGGCGAAGATGTCACTGATGTTTACCATTGCACTCTTGTAGCCTAAGTGCTGCATGTCGATATAAGTGAGGTCGAAATGTACTCCCTCCATCAACATATCTGTAGTAATGAGCACTTCCTTGTCGGGATAGTGCATCACGGCACAGTCATCGCCTACACCGTAAACGGTAGAAGCGTTTTTGTTTTCATATCCTTTGGTGAGATGGTCGATAAGACCAAACTCACCCAACTTTGCTATATCCAATTTTTTACTTTGAACTTTGAATGTTGAACTTTGAACTTTATGATTAGCATCTGAAGCAGGAAAAAGCTGAAGTCCTGCTTTTAGCTTCTGCGAATCATCTCTCGCATAATTTCCGTCATCTTTGGCTGGGCAGCATTAGCTGCAATCTGTACCTCCTCATGGCTAACCTCTACAGGTACATCGAAGCCACCGAGGTCGGTGATGATACTGATGCCGAATACCTTGATGCCACTGTGGCGAGCCACGATAACCTCTGGTACTGTACTCATACCTACTGCGTCACCGCCTAAGATGCGATACATGCGATACTCTGCTGGAGTCTCGAAGGTAGGACCCTGAACACCTACATATACACCATGCTTGATGTTGATGTCTTTCTCCTTGGCAATCTCGTCAGCCAAATCACGCAACTGCTTGTCGTAAGCTTCGTGCATGTCTGGGAATCGAGGACCGGTAGGGAAGTTCTTGCCCCGCAATGGATGCTCTGGGAAGAAGTTGATGTGGTCATCGATGATCATGAGGTCACCGATTTCGAAGTCTGGATTCATACCTCCTGATGCATTGCTGACGAAGAGGGTCTCGATGCCCAGTTCATGCATGACGCGCTCTGGAAAGGTAACCTCCTTCATATTATATCCTTCATAGAAATGGAATCTGCCTTCCATTGCCATAATATCCTTGCCACCCAACTTTCCGAAGATGAGTTTGCCGGCATGGCCTTCTACGGTAGAAACAGGGAAGTTTGGTATCTCGCTGTATGGGAATTCATAGCTATCAGTTATCTCTGAAGCTAATTGTCCTAGACCGGTTCCCAGAATGATTGCCGTTTTCGGACTTGTTGTCATCCTTTCTCTTAGCCAGGATGCTGTTTCTTGAATTTTTTCGTACATAGCTAATGATTTTTTCGTTAAAATTATCTTGTTGCTCCAGCATGAAGCTTACCTTGATAGGCAGTTCATACATGCTTTCTTTTACTGTTTCGTAGAGTCCCTCGGTATCTCTCAGTCTCACGGCGTCTTTTTCTGTCGTAATGATGATACGAGGTTCCGGCATGGCTTCGAAGGTGCTGTTGATGCGGTCGATATCCTTGCGTTTAAACTGATGGTGGTCACCGAAGGAGAGGGTCTGTACTCCCTTTGCCATTGGCTTGATGTCGTGTTCCATCTGTTTTGGTGATGCAATACCCGTCAGGAGCAGTACATGATAGTCGGTCATTCCCGTCAAGGCTGGGTCTTTCCCTTCTATCTCTTCTTCGTTCTTGATTTCCTTTGGCTTCAGTTCCTTGCTGTTGAATACGCCTTTTGGAGTATCGTAGTCAATGCAGGTGAAGTAGAGCTTCTGGAAAGGGTAGAGGTTCATGGCCTTGGTAAGCACTCTGAACTCCATCGGTTTCAGGTCCTTCGGACATTTGGTGATGATCACAATGTCGGCACGGTTCTTTCCGCTCAGCGGTTCGCGGAGCCTTCCTGCCGGCATCATCTTGTCATAGATGATGAGGCGGTGATAATCTACCAGAAGGATATTGATGCCTGGCTTGACATAGCGATGCTGGAAGGCATCGTCTAGCAAAACCACATCGACGTCCTTGGTTTCTCTGTCGTTCTGCAGATGTTCAATACCTCTTACTCTTTTGGCATCAACTGCTACATAGATGTCTTTGAATTTCTGGTGCATCTGGAAGGGTTCGTCGCCAATCTCTGTCATTTCGGTATTTTCATCGGCTAGCACATAGCCGTGACTTTTTCTCTTGTAACCACGAGATAGTACGGCAATTTTCACTTTGTCGTGAAGTAATCGGATAAGATATTCCACATGGGGAGTCTTGCCCGAACCACCCACAGTAATATTGCCCACAGAGATAACCGGTATCGAGAATGCTCTACTCTTCTTCAGTCCGATGTCAAAGAGCCAGTTGCGGAATCGCACGATGGAACCGTATATCCAACTCAGTGGTAATAACCAATCATTGACCTTGATAAGATCACCTTCTGTTCTCATGTTCCTCTCCTTTGTTTTTTACACCTTATTATATATTAATGTATATTGAGCACGAATGGCATGGCTGCCTGCACTGGCTCCTTCTCCTTGATGCTGCGAATCAGCATGAACGGTTTGTACAGGTCGCCTAATGTCAACTGCAGCTGTTCGTCGAGATAGCTGCCGCCATTGCCCGACAGTTCGCCCATCAGCTGGGTGAGCCAGTCGGCTGCCATAGGATACTCGGTAGTACCATAGTCTGAAATCTTTGCCAGTTGGGCTGCCTTGGCAACAGCATCGTCCAGACTGCCGAAACCGTCTATCAGCTTGATGTTCTTGGCGTCTGTTCCCAACCATACTCTTCCCTGTGCGATATTCTCTACCTGGTTCACGCTCATCTTTCTTCCGTCAGCTACACGCTTACGGAAGAGGGCATAACCGCGGTTCACGTATCCTTGCATGCTGGCAATCTCGTCGGCTGTCCATGGACGGCTGCTTCCTGCGGCTCCATAGCTGCTGTTCTTGTTGGTCTTCACCTCGTCATACTTGAATCCCAACTTCTTGGTCATCAGCTCGCTGAAGTCTGGCAGGGCACCGAAGATGCCGATACTGCCGGTCAGGGTAGTAGGCTGTGCCATGACATATCTGGCTCCCATACTCATATAGTATGCACCTGATGCTGCCATTCCTCCCATGGAAACCACCACAGGCTTTTTCTTGTTCAACTCACTGACGGCACGCCAGATCTGCTCTGAAGCGTAGGCGTCGCCACCGCCCGAATTGATGCGGAGCACCACAGCCTTGATGCTCTCGTCATCACCCAGGTCCTGCAAGTCTTTGATGACAGTGGTACTGACAATCTGCTCTTCGTTTCCATAGAGGCTAGGAGTAGCTGTGCTGACAATGCTTCCGGAGCAGTAATATACGGCAATCTGGTCGCCCAGGATATTACTGTCGTCAATGGCGGCATTCACATCTTCCATTGATACTTGCTTGATCTTGTCGTCAGCTTTCAGTCCGAGCTGCTTTTTGACCACGTCCCTGATTTCATCGTAATAGCAGAATCCGTCTACCATCTTGCGGGTCTTCAGGAGCTTGCTGTCTTCAAATACCATCAGTCCGTCGGCATAATGATCCAGTGAATCCTTGTTGATGCCGCGACTCTGGCTTACATCGGCAAGAACCTTCTGCCATAATCCGGATATGTATCTTGTAACCTGCTCGCGGTTGGCATCGCTCATCTTGTCCTCTGTATACATTTCTGTGAAGCTCTTGTATTTGCCCACCTTTACGATATTGAAATGAACGCCAAACTTAGCTGCTACATCTTTTATATATTGTGTCTGTGAGGCGATACCATGCCAGTCTACCATACCTTCCGGATTGATGTAAACCTTGTTGGCAACAGATGCCAGGTAATAGCCTCCTTGAGTATATTGGTCACCGTATGCGATGATCCACTTGCCGCTCTTCTTGAAGTCAGCCAGTGCATCACGAATTTCCTGAAGTGTCGCATAGTCAGAAGTCAGGACACCGGTTTCCAAATAGATTCCCTTTACCTTGTCTTCATTCTTGGCCTTCTTGATGGCAGAGAGAATGTTGTTCATGCCAAGGTTGTTGAACTTGTCTCCTGTCAGTTCACCCAGCCAGTTGTCCTCAACTCTGTCGCTGATCTGCCCCTGCAACTTGAGCACCATCACCGAATTGTCTTTCAGCGAAGGTTTGCTGCTGCTTGCTGCTACCATACCAATGAGGCAGATGAATCCGAGTATCGCCATGATGACACTGAATCCGAAGATACCAACGATGGTTGCTGCTACATTCTTGAAAAAATGTTTCATATTATGCCAATATTTAAAATTATAGCTGCAAATATAATAAAAAAGCGACAAACAACAAAGAAATTTGATCAAAATAACCGAAAATTGTCGAAAATATAACATTGTATTAACAAAAAAATGCGTATCTTTGCCGGAGATTTAAGAAACTAATAAGATAAGACAATGAAAAAGATGTTTATTTTTTCTGTGCTGATGTTATGCTCCTTGTCTGCATTGGCGCAATCTACAGCCCGCAAATTCGTACTGAAAAACAGTGCTGACGGTCAGAGCGAGCTGACTTGTTATTTACCTCAGAACCCTTCAGGTCGTGCTGTGGTTGATTGTCCTGGTGGTGGCTATTCTCATCTGGCAATGGATCACGAGGGGCATCAGTGGGCAGAATATTTCAACAGGCAGGGTATTGCTTTCTTTGTTCTGAAGTATCGTATGCCTAAGGGCGACCGTAATATTCCCTTGAGCGATGCTTATCAGGCTATGCGCACGGTTCGTGACAGTGCTGCTGTCTGGCATATTAATAAGGAGGATGTTGGGATTATGGGTTTCTCGGCTGGTGGTCATCTGGCTTCTTCTGTCAGTACGCATGCTGAATATGATGCCCGTCCTAATTTCTCTATTCTCTTCTATCCGGTCATTTCCATGGATGAGCGCATCACCCATAAGGGTTCCTGCGTCAATTTTCTGGGCGAGGAGCGTAAGTCCAATCCTCAGCTGGTGAAGGAATGGTCTAATGATAAGGCTGTTCGCCGTCATCTTACTCCTCGTGCCATCATTCTGATGTCGAGTGACGATGAGGTGGTTCCGCCGGTAACCAATGGTGTGGCTTATTATTCTGCCATGCGAAATGAGGGTAATGAATGTACGATGCATGTTTATCCTACCTGCGGTCATGGCTGGGGCTTCCGCGATGCTGCTCATGGTTTCCCTTATCACGAGCAGATGTTGAACGACCTTACTTCCTGGCTGAATCATTTCCAGGGTCCAAAGGAGGATGCGGTCCGTGTAGCTTGTATCGGTAATTCCATCACCGATGGCTTTGGAATAGGAATGGCACCTGTCAAGGGATATCCTGCCGTTTTGCAGAAGAAGTTGGGTGATGGTTATCAGGTGAAGAACTTTGGCGTTTCTGCCCGTACTATGATGAATAAGGGTGACTTGCCTTACATGAACGAACTGGCGTGGAGAGATGCGCAGGCTTTCAATCCTAACATTGTGGTTATCAAGTTGGGAACCAACGATAGCAAGACTCATAATTGGGCGCACGGAGCAGATGAATATCGCCAGAGCATGCAGGCGATGATAGATACCTTGAAGGCATTGCCAAGTAAGCCGAAAATCTATCTCTGTTCACCGATACCTGCCTTTAAGAATACTTGGACTATTTGTGATAGCGTGATTGTGAATGGCGAAATGCCAATCATCAAGAAACTTGCCAAGAAGAACAAATGTCAATTCATCGATCTTCATACTTCATATACTTATGGTGATATGATGTTGAAGGATGGTATTCATCCGAATGCCAAGGGAGCGGAGAAGATGGCAAATATCATCTTTGATGCGATAGAGAAAAAATAGAAGATATATTTGCATATACGAATATTTTTTTCGTTTTTAATGCCACTATTGCCACGCTTAGATGTAAATTGCTGATATATAGTAATGTTATGCGTGGCAATAAGTGGCTTTTTTGTTGCCACTTATTGCCACGATTTAACGTATTTTGGATAAACTGAAGAAATAACGATGAAAAAGAAGTAAAAACATGGCGAAAAACGAGCAGCAAAGCCATGAAATATAGTTGAATGTCTACTTTTTCAGTTGTATATCTTTAAAAGTGCCTACATATCAACTAAAATCGTTAAACCACAACTATCTATTAAGGTGGTCAACTAAAAATATGACTAAGTTTCAGAAAAGTCAACGTGAATTATAAATAAGTTTTAACCGAGTCAACTCGTCTTACAAATAAAACTAAAAATGGTCAACTCAAATCGTTAAACCACAACCACTATGTATGCTTTCTGTATGTTGCCCGTAATTATGAGGAATCGTGCCCGACGCAATGAGGAACAGTGCCCGGAACTATGGGGGAAAATGCCTCAGGGTGTTGGGCAAAAATACCCAACGCCTTGGGGTAAATTGGGCAACGCCTTGGGGGAAGTTCCTTGGCGTCACATGTGACTTTTCCTGATTTCAGTAGACACTTTTTTACTTTATAAACTAGAAAGGTAGACATTTTCAATTTTATAAAACTGAAATAGTAGACACTCCTTATTTCTTGTTCCTATTTTTATAGACACAATAAAAAGAATCGTACTATTTTTGTAGTCACTACCCCTTCACTGGACTTACCGAACCCGGACTTGTCTGCTGTTGCAACATATTTGAGCGACTTTTCTGTTATTCTGTCAGTCTGTGGGCGTGCCAAAGTGTCAGTATTACTGTTTTGGCACGTTTTTCGTATAGTTATGCGTTGATTGCTGGTGAGCCCTAAAAGGCTTGCTGAAGATCTCAAATAAAAACAAGAAGTAATAACAATTAAAAAAATATAGAATCATGAACATTAAACCATTAGCAGACAGAGTGCTGGTACTTCCTGCACCAGCTGAAGAAAAAGTAGGTGGAATCATTATCCCTGATACAGCAAAGGAAAAGCCACAGCGTGGTAAGGTCGTTGCTACAGGCAAGGGTACTAAGGATGAAGAGATGATTCTCAAGGAAGGTGATACCGTTCTCTACGGTAAGTATGCTGGTACGGAATTGGAATTTGATGGTACTAAGTATATGATGATGCGTCAGAGCGACGTTCTCGCAGTGGTAGAGGAGTAGTATCAATTTATAATTCACAATTAATAAATTAAGAAAAATCATGGCTAAGGATATTAAATATAATATGGATGCCCGCGACCTTTTGAAGAAGGGTGTCGATCAGTTGGCAAATGCGGTAAAGGTAACTCTCGGTCCTAAGGGACGCAACGTGGTAATCGAAAAGAAGTTTGGTGCTCCTCAGATTACTAAGGATGGTGTTACCGTTGCTAAGGAAGTAGAGTTGGAGAATAAGTTTGAAAACACTGGCGCTCAGCTTGTTAAGAGCGTTGCTAGTAAGACTGGTGATGATGCCGGTGATGGTACGACAACTGCTACAATCCTGACTCAGGCTATCGTAACTGAGGGCTTGAAGAACGTTACAGCAGGTGCTAACCCAATGGACTTGAAACGTGGTATCGACAAGGCTGTTGCGGCTGTCGTTGCCTTCATCAAAGACCATGCTGAGCAGGTTGATGACAACTACGACAAGATTGAGCAGGTGGCTACGGTTTCTGCCAACAACGATGCGGAAATCGGTAAGCTCTTGGCAGATGCTATGCGCAAGGTTTCCAAGGATGGTGTCATCACTATCGAGGAGAGCAAGAGCCGTGATACCAACATCGGTGTAGTTGAAGGTATGCAGTTCGACCGTGGTTACTTGAGCGGTTACTTCATGACAGATGCAGACAAGATGGAGTGTGTAATGGATAACCCATACATCCTTCTTTACGATAAGAAGATTTCTAATCTGAAGGAGTTCTTGCCAATTCTCCAGCCTGCAGCAGAGAGCGGTCGTCCTTTGTTGGTTATCGCTGAGGATGTTGATTCTGAGGCTTTGACAACATTGGTTGTTAACCGTTTGCGTGGTGGTTTGAAGATCTGTGCAGTAAAGGCTCCAGGTTTCGGCGACCGTCGCAAGGCTATGTTGGAGGATATCGCTGTATTGACTGGCGGTGTTGTTATCTCTGAGGAGAAGGGCTTGAAGTTGGAGCAGGCAACATTGGATATGCTGGGTTCTGCAGACAAGGTTACTGTTAATAAGGATAATACAACAATCGTCAACGGTCATGGTGAGAAGGCTAACATCCAGGATCGTGTAGCTCAAATCAAGAACGAGATTGAAAATACCAAGTCTTCTTACGACAAGGAGAAACTTCAGGAGCGCCTCGCTAAGCTCGCTGGTGGTGTAGCTGTTCTCTATGTAGGTGCTAACTCTGAGGTTGAGATGAAGGAGAAGAAGGATCGTGTTGACGATGCTCTCTGCGCAACCCGTGCGGCTATCGAGGAAGGTATCGTAGCTGGTGGTGGTACAACTTATATCCGTGCTCTCGATGCATTGAAGGATATGAAGGGTGACAACGCTGATGAGACTACTGGTATCCGCATCGTAGAACGTGCCATCGAAGAGCCATTGCGCCAGATTGTGGCCAATGCAGGTGGTGAGGGTTCTGTTGTAGTAAACAAGGTTCGTGAGGGTGAAGGCGACTTCGGTTACAATGCCCGCAAGGATGTTTACGAAGATATGCGTCAGGCTGGTATCGTAGATCCTGCCAAGGTTGAGCGTGTAGCTTTGGAGAATGCTGCTTCTATCGCAGGTTTGTTCCTGACTACTGAATGTGTCCTGGTTGACAAACCTGAACCGGCTCCAGCAGCACCAGCAGCAGCTCCAGGTATGGGTGGCATGATGTAAAAAACTGATTATTTGCGCAAAGAAAGCATGTTGTAAGCATGCTGTTTTGCAAAGTAAAAATAACAAATAGGGGTGATTTTCAAGGAATTACCCCTATTTTTGTGTTTTTTTAGTTTTAAAGATGCAAAAAATCGCAAAATTATTTGGAGCTAATTGACTTTTTTTGTAACTTTGCACTCGAATTAAAGATAGTTATTCTTCTTCAGTAAGAATATAATATCGTTCAATGTTGAATCGTATAAGGCCGTGAGGTCATTTATACAAAAATATTTTTTTGATTTGTTTTAGTAGATTAGTTTTTAAGTAGTTTGTTTTTGAAAATCGGTTGTCGTGAGACATCCGATTTTTTTTTGTTATTTTTTTTGTGTTTTCGAATTTATTGTGTAATTTTGCAGCATGAAGAATATTGATTGGAAAAAAGCATTGGTCTTCCTGATTGTTATCGGTGGACTTATTTATATAACAAAGGCTGAGTTGGGAATGACAACTACTAATTCATTCCTTACTACGCTTGGTATTTTATTGCTTCTCTTTATCGGTGATAACTTCGCTCAGAAGATAGATGATAATAGAAAGCGTCGTAAACTGAATGATGATGGAAAAGCTAATTAATCTTTATAGGCAATGGGCTGGCGAAGAACCTGCGGATGTCATCAAGTTGGCAGGACAGGGGAGCAACCGTCAGTATTTCCGTATCATCAAGCAAGATGGAGATACGGTGATTGGTGTTGTGGGCACCAGTCGTGATGAAGATCATGCCTTCGTTTATCTTGCTAATCATTTTAACCTCCGACAGTTGCCTGTTCCTAAGATTCTGGCTGTGAGCGAGGATCAGCTTTGCTATATCCAGACTGATTTAGGTGGAACTTCGCTTTTTGATGCGATCAAGGGTGGTCGTGAAGCAGGAGGTAGATATAATCAGAAAGAGAAGGAACTTCTGAAGAAGACAATCCGTGAGTTGCCTAATATCCAGTTGCGTGGTGCTCGCGGACTGGACTGGTCCAATTGCTATCCTCAGCCGGAATTTGATGTGGATAGTGTTCTTTTTGACCTCAACTATTTCAAGTATTGTTTCTTGAAGCCTACCGATCTGGATTTTCATGAGCTGAAACTTGAAGCCAATTTCCGATTGTTTGCAAAGGATCTGACTTCTGAAAAAATGGATTGTTTCCTCTATCGTGATTTCCAGGCACGTAACATTATGTTAGACGAAAAAGGCAATCCCTATTTTATAGATTTCCAAGGTGGCAGAAAGGGACCGTTCTATTATGATCTGGCTTCCTTCCTCTGGCAGGCTTCTGCCAAATATTCCTTCAAGCTCCGCCGGGAGTTGGTATGGGAGTATTATCAGTCGCTCAAGAGTTATACGGAGGTCCCTTCGGTTCGTCATTTCGTGAACCGTCTGAGTCTCTTTGTTCTCTTCCGTACCTTACAGGTGTTGGGAGCTTATGGTTTCCGAGGCTATTTCGAGCGCAAGAAGCATTTTCTCGAGAGTATTCCACCTGCCATTCAGAATCTTCGTGATCTTCTGAAGATGGGCGAGAAGGTGTTCCCTTATCCATATATGATGGATATGCTTCGCAGACTGACAGAATTGCCGCAGTTCAAGCGTATCGAAAGTGCTGCCGTAACACGTGCAGATGGATATAAGACTACAGATAATAATATTTATCGGGCTCATCCACAAGATGGACCAGCTACCTTCTCTAAGTACGACGGTAAGGGACCTCTGGTAGTAAGAGTCTATAGTTTCTCCTTTAAAAAGGGTATTCCGGAAGATCCGTCGGGCAATGGTGGCGGTTATGTCTTTGATTGTAGAAGTACTCACAATCCGGGTCGTTATGAGCCTTATAAAAAATTGACGGGTCTGGATGAACCGGTGATCCGATTCCTGGAGGATGATGGTGAGATTCTCCAGTTCCTGGAGCATGTCTATGCGCTAGCCGATCATCACGTGAACCGTTATATCCAGCGAGGTTTTACCTCTCTGATGTTCTGTTTCGGTTGTACGGGCGGTCAGCATCGCAGCGTGTATTCAGCCCAGCATCTGGCAGAGCATATCCACGAAAAGTTTGGCGTGGAAGTGCAAATCTGTCATCGTGAACAACAGATAGAGCAGGTTTTGCCTGCAAAATAAGAATAAATGGCGTGCAAATTTGGCTATCTCGCAAAAAGTTAGTAAATTTGCACGCACATTAAAAAACAGCTATATAGCAATGATGCAAGCAATGATATTCGCAGCAGGTTTGGGCACTCGCCTTAAGCCACTTACCGACCGTATTCCGAAGGCATTGGTAAGTGTCGGTGGAGAACCTTTGCTCAAACGTGTCATCTTTCAGTTGAAGGATGCCGGTTTCACTCGCATTGTAGTGAACGTGCATCATTTCTCCAATCAAATCATCGACTATCTCAGAGAGAATGATAACTTCGGTATGGACATCCGTATCAGTGATGAGAGCGAAAAGCTGCTCGAAACGGGTGGAGGTATCCGGAAGGCATGGCCGCTCTTCTACCAGTCGGAGCCTATTCTCATCCACAACGTGGATATTCTGAGTAATGTGGATCTGAAGAAGTTCTACCAGATGGAGAGTCAGGACATGATAGCAGCCCGACTGATGGTGAGCGAACGCAAGACCAAGCGCTATCTTCTCTTCGATGACAGCATGCGATTGGTAGGTTGGACGAATATTGAGACGGGCGAGGTAAAGAGTCCTTATCCTGATCTCAATCCTAAAGAGTATAAGATGTATGCTTTCTCGGGCATCCACATGGTAGCCCCATCACTCTTCCCATTGATGGAGGAGGAACCGGATAAGTTTCCAATCATGGACTTCTATCTGAAGCATTGCGACAAGGTTCGTATTGAGGGATATGTGAAGAACGACCTCAAGCTGATGGATGTGGGAAAGCAGGAGACGCTGAAAGAGGCGGAAGCATTCCTGAAAGAATTATAAATTGTAAATTATAAATTATAAATTAGACAATATGCAACAGAAGATT
>ERZ1023633.45-NODE-45-length-48296-cov-9.343090_pt1 | contig 48296 bp, 50 predicted proteins | sample MGYA00380333_ERZ1023633 | MGnify/ENA primary metagenome ERZ1023633 (study PRJEB33179, sample SAMN07448972) | human gut metagenome | biome: Human-gut; feature: Human associated habitat; material: Faeces | host: Homo sapiens | place: India: Bhopal | collected...
ATATTAGAACAGTGGTCAGCATGCCTCGTCTGCTTTCCTGCAACCATGCTAAATACCTGCTGTTCCTTAAATGAATTATAGTTCTCAACAGCAAATCTGATCAGCATTATTTGAACCTCCCTGTCTTTATATTCTTTATATCATTAGTATATGTTACATTTTTCACTTTTTCAACCATATTTTTATTAATTTTACCCACTTTTTGCATCATATTTGTTTTAAAAGTCACCCATATAAGGAATTATTAGATGTTTTTTGTATTTTATACATTAGCACACCCCTTGTAATCATACAGTGTTTCATATTCAAGTCCCAACGACCATGACTAACGATTGAAGAGTGGTACAGGCTGACTGATGTCTCTCTAATAAGGATAATTATATTAACCTATCCTATGCTGTAAAATTCTCATACTTTTGCATTCATACCACAATTCCTTATCTCCAATTACATATAATCTGTATTTTGCTCTTGAAACTGCCACATTTACAATATTTTCATTCACCCAGCAAACAGCTCCTTTTGAGGATGCATCACATCCAAGCATAAACACAACCTCTGAGGCACCCTTACCTTGGAACGTATGAACAGTTCCGACATGACTGTCAGTCCATTCATTAATGTTTTCAATGTCAGCAAAGTTTTTATTTATCATTGATTTTGTTTCATTTACCACTGACTTAAATGGACTTATGATAAACAGATCATTTGTAATTTGAGAAGAATTTTTCTGAATTGAAGTGTTTATAATATTTTTTACCACTTCCCATTCTGCCTCAACAAAATGATTTTTATTACCTCGCTCTGTACCTGTAACATGTATCCATCTTGACGATTCATATACAAATTTCCTGCATTTTTCTTTTGAGGGCTCCGCAACAGCATATCTCATTATATTGTTATATGATAATTCATTACAGACATCAAACATAGGAGATATACACCTTCTATGCACAACTAACGGACACCCTACCCACTGTCTGTTACCATCCATGTATTTACCGAATGAATTCATATAATCTGCGCAATTCTGTACAGATACATTCTTTTTTATATATGGCTTATATATATCATCATCATATATTTTTCTTTTTATCAGATCCATTTCATCAGTAACAACAGGCTCTATCTGCTTTGGATCACCTACTACCATCGCTTTTCTTGTTCTGTATAACGCCCCAAGCGCCATATAAGGCTCTGCCTGTCCTGCTTCATCAACAATCAGAATACCGAGCGATCTCGGTTTTACATTGCTAAGGAAACGACCAATTGATGCAAACGTTGATGAAATCACTGGAACCATCAGAAATAATGTCTGCATAAGTGATGTAATATAATCTTCTTTGTTATCCATATCTTCAACCACGCCTCTTGAAAGATATTTTTCTAAAAGATTCATATTATGCATAAAACACTTTGAAGAAAGAATAAATGCTTTATTCATTTTTATTGCATAGTAAAATAATTTTTCTCTTTCACGGTCATACAGAAACTCGGTATTAGGATTACACTGATGCGCCTTTGCGGATATTTCAGTATTTTCCGATAAAAGCCTTTTTATATAATCCTCATCAAGACTAATAATGTCTCCGTACACATCCTGCATACACGAAAAATAATCACATAAAGCATCATCATATTTCTTATTTAAAAATTCGATGTCACTTCGTACTTTTTCGTAATCTGTATAAAGTTCCTTAATTTTTTCAGACAGAACGGCTATCCTAACTCTGTCATCCTGATTCTTTTGATACTTTTCCCTGTCCACAAGCATGCACATAATCTTTTTAAATATATTTTGCTTCTGATAGATGTCATACTCATATTGTTTTAATTCAAGCTCTTCTTCCCTTTTGACTATTTGAATTTCTATTTCTGTTTTCTGTGACTCCTGTAGGCTGATTTTCTGTTTTATATTACGAAGATTATTATCATGGTATTCCACATCTTCGTAATCATAATCAGCATCAGAATCTCCTTTATAATTGGAATAACTCCTGTTTTCAAATTCAGACAACCGTTCTCTTAATTCTTCCACTATCTTCTTTTGTTTATTAAACTTACTGCGTGCTTTATTATATCTGTCTGTTCGCTCTTTTTGACTATTTTCATCCAAATCAAAATCTTTATGAAAGTTCTTAAGTATTTTATCGGTAAATTTATCTACGTTTCTTTTTTTGCCAAGTGCAACTGATATCATTCCCCATGCATCTTTTTTATCAATAATCCTGTCGGCGTATTCCGAAAAATATATGTCATTTGCCCAAAAAGTTATTTCTTTATCCTTCTGTTCAATTATGTGATAAAATTCCTGTTCATCTGCTTCTTCAACGTCAAACATTTTTCTTATTTCAGCAAGTGCCTTGCTTTTATCATTATTTTTATCATTGATATCAAAAGTTTCTGATATATTCTCCGGCAATTCCTTTGATATATTCTCTACAGCTCCATTGTTGTTAGAAACCACAAGCATTCCATATTTATTGATATTGTCATCCTTAAGTCTGTACCACTTGTTATTTTCTTTGTATATTTCCTGAAAAGCGTCATCAGGATTTTCATATTTGGATAGTAATTCTGCTCTCCTTACTATGTTCTCTGCAATAATTTCTTTTAAAAGAGTTGTTTTTCCCGTTCCCGGAGGTCCATTTACCGAAAATATGTCTCCAAAATCTCCGATATCCTCTCTCAAGTTATCGCTTGTTACAAGATTAATTGCAGCTTGCTGCATAAAAGCCGGACTATATTTTGATGGCCATTTACCAATAGGATAGTTTTTTATATCTAATATTTTACCTATAAGCTTCTGATAATCTGTACTGTATTCATCCGGCAACAGATTATAACGTGCTATATTCTTACCATCATGTCTTTCCATGTCTCCCAATGAAAGAATATAACTTTGTATCGAGTCAGTTCCCTTATCTTGTCCAAACTTTTTTCCCTTATACGCTTCGATCAGCATCTCTAAATCTTTTCTGTAAAATCCTGAAGATAACTGCGGTGTATTAAGCCCATAATCCATACAATCTTCATTATCCGGCACATTCTCTGCTTTGAATTCAATAATATATTCAATATTCAGGCTTTTATCATCATCAAATACTCCTGCAATATAATCACTGTATATGAATTCACATATTACATTAAAATCTACAATTTTTTCTTCGTCATTCAGATGCTTACCATCCATTTCTTCCGTTACTTCTTCCGGGGAGAAAAAATTCATTATTTCTTTATTCATTTCAATTACATCCTGCACATACAATCTTTCCGGCAGTTCCAGATGATTGTTGCCTGCGCATCTTTTCACTGCCCAAAGTATAGGTGATATAGAAAGCGAATTATCGACAAAATACCCATCCTGCGTCATCTGGAATGCTGCCAGTGCTATAGAATCAGAAAGCTTATCTACATATTCATCTCCTTTACCCAATATATCTATAAGTTTAATCAGAACTTTTTCTCTGTCTATTTTTCCTATATATACATTAATGCCACCTACTAATGACAGTTTCTTGCTATCAGCATACTTATAGCATCTGTCTAATGCACTTTTTACATCCTTAGCTTTAAATCTTGTTGTTATACTAGCTCTTTTTCCTCTGCCTTTCACTTTAGGCGGTTCATATTTATTTATCTCTTTTGTATCAACCTTTACCATCTTATCCTGAGAAAGCATATCCATATACTTCCAGTATTCTAATATCTTAATAACCTTTTCCGTATCACTCTTATTATTCATAATCTTCTCCATAGCATATATATTGTGTTATGGTTTAAAATTATACATTATATAATATATATTTTCAATGTATGCGCATAAAAATAGAGCAGAATATTAGCTAATGCTAATGTCCTGCTCTGCGCATTATAAGTATTTATTTAAAAGGATTTGCATACGCATACCATACGGTTGTTGTATCTGTTGACGGATCATAAAAGCTTCTGAAATATGAAAATGCATATGAAGCATCCTCATCTTCACTTAACTCATACATAGTAAAATCCCACCAGCTCATTGTCTGTCCTGAAAACTGATGTGTATGCACCCCACTCATATTAGCTTTAGGTGATGTCCCTATAGCTACCATTTTAGCCTGCAGTGCTTCATTAGTCATGGCGCTGCCCCTGCCATCATTACACCATTCATTTGCTGCATCAAGCATAAGATAATATCTTTCCGGCACTGTATAACCACTGAGGTTATTTGTCCAGTTGTTATGCGGCCACAGTCCATCTGCCTTTGTCTGCTCTGTTGTCTCTATGAGTGTTCCTTCAGGATATGCCGGCTGCGTTGGTTCTGTTGCTTCTTCTGCTTCTTCTGTTGGAAGCACTGCTACAGCTCCGTCAGGTACTGTTACTGTCTCATCTGTAACAGGATCTGTTACAACATCTGTTGTTGTCTCATGCTCTGATGACTTCCCCGGTTCTACCGACTGTTCCTCTATTATCGCATTCTTCTTATCTATCTCTGCCTGCTTTGAAGCTTCTTCTGCTTCTGATGCTGCCTGCGCTGATGCTGCAGCAGCTTCTTCACGTTCTTTGAACTTTGCTGCCAGCGATTCATTGTATGCCTTGTCTTTTTCCACCTGCGCCATATGTATAGATCTCTGTTCTTCAAGATATCTGCTTGCTTCTTCTGCATTACTGTATGGCATCGTCTCTTCCTGGGATGTTACTTCTGTCGATGCCGATGTCTGCTCTGCCTTCTTTGCTCCGCATCCAACTGCTCCGGTTGTCATTACTAATATGGCTGCTACTGCCATTGCCTTTCTTACGCCTGTTCTTCTTATCATATATTCCTCCATTCTTAGCCTGTAGCTATATTCAAATTTTATCTTCCTCTTCTCTGATGAATTGCCTCATCAATACTAGCTTCTTCATTCTGTGCGTATTTTCCGGGTGTTCCGTCATAATCAACATATCTACTCAGATCATGTACAGCACCTATATCTGTCTGATGTATTCTTTTAAAACACTTTTCCATGTATGGATGTTGCATAAGCATCTTATGTATAATGTAACCAACTATGTACACTGATATTGGTTTTTTACTCATATATACGCTGCCCTGCAAATGTACCCATCCCTCTTTAAGCATAAAATCATATATTTGTCTATATATATTCCTATATGATGGTCCTAAAATCTGTTCTGCAACCTTGGTATCAATGTCAAATGATATCTGTCTCCGCTGTAAAATTCCACGCCTTAACATACACCTCCTGATTCAGTTTCACATAATCCCAATTCAGCCATACTCTGCGGTTCCTGATTCATAAACCAACTGATAGATGCTGTCTTTGCATCAGATATCTCATATTTGTTATACATTTTCCATTTTGACAGATATTTAAGTATCTGTATGTTGCCATAACATATCTTTGGCACAATCATAGTCAGAAGTGCAAATGCATCCTTTCCTGCACTCTGAAAGATGCCCGTTTTAACTTCCTGTATCCCATTATCTTTTGCAAATGTCCTCATAGGCTGTAATAATACATCTGCTGAAAGATTATCCATTCGCAGCTTTACATCATCGAACCTGAATACAAGTGTATATGTATCTTCGTCCTCTTCAAGTGCGTAATGTATATCCTCGTCTGCGGCATCATATCCTATCGGTAAATAATCTTGTGAGCTTATCATTTTCAAGCACTCGCCACCCTTCATATCGTATATTATACCATATTTAGTAATAATTAAATACTATTTTTTATATGTCAGCTTACCTGTCTCATTGCATTTTCACAAATCATTAATGCCCTGTCCATCATTGAAGAATAACTGATATCACACCATGCGGCATTATTGGTGCTTACATCATCGGCTATTGCTTCCGAACACCTTGCATATATCATATCAATACGCTTCTGTCCATCTTCCCTTGTAAGCTTGCCCCACACTTCCGGATGAGTAAGTTCATCCTTCATTGCGGTACTTTCACACACATCGGCAATTACTTTCTCCCTCAATGCGTACGTACGCTTTCTCTTAATCATCTGCTCCGCTGTTTCACTCTGCATACACTGTACCTGCCTTTCATCTTTTTAATCTGTCCCTGTTGTTTCTCTCATCGCTAAATCTGTTTGTTACGCAGTCAACAATATCTGCCGTATTCTTATATTCCACAAGCCGCGGCAGCTCCCCCGGATCAACATCATTATTCCATCTGGAATATCCGTCTATGATATATTTACCTTTGATACTTTCATATGCCTGCTCTATCTTATTACCATCAATAGAATTGCAATATTTGTCTATAAGCTGTGGCTCAAGATAGCGGCCCGTTGATATGAAGCGGTCGAGCATGCGTCCTAAAGCTTTATCTCTTGTAAGCTCTACATAGTGCAGATAAACACTGTAGCCTTTTGATTTTGCATAATTGATTGTTGCCTCAAGTTTTTCTTCATTTCCTCCAACTCTTGGTAACACGATATTCATGCCATCATACATTGCGCCATACAGTTGTTTGTATGATATTCTTTTGGATTCTTCATGTACAACGCTTGCTCCCCATCCATTGTTATATTCAGGAAGCATCTTTTTCGCTTCATCGTTATCAATTATTATTGAATTAAATTCCTGTGAGATTGCATCCGCTAATGCAGATGACTTGCCAGAACCTGGCAGACCGACAATAATGTCAAGACGTGAACCTCTGTTCACAATGTTATTATAACATACTGTGCCATCATTTGCAATATTTGCTGCACCTTTTTTCTCAAGTTTTTTTAGAATATGCTCCCTGAGTGCTTCTCTTCCGGCAAGCATATATGTAGGCTTGCTGTCTGACAGAATTGTGTTGGCAAGCACTATCTCAGGGCACTTGTCAATCTGTTCCTGGCTTACATATCTGCCGGCAGCAAGATTTTCAAGAACAGACTTAAGCTCCCGGCTTATCGGTTCACCTGTAAGCTTAAAGACCTTCTCAGCTGTATCTGTGATGTTTTCCATATGGGCCTCCTTTAAGTTATTATGTATATAGCTTAAAGGGGCATCACCGGATTTTTTATGGACTATGTGCCAAAAAAATAAAGCCGGATTTCTCCGGCTCCTATCTATCTTGTTTTTTGCTTAATCTTGTAAGCAGGTACACTTTTCTGAATTAATTCATTTGCTCTGAGATATTTCTTATACTTTTCAGGAATATTTCTTTTTAGATAATACTGCATGCCACACCCCTTTTCTATCTCCCACTTCTCCTTATATGTTCAGGCTGGCTCACCTGAAAATACTTTGATGTATCAATTTGGAATGATTGCATTCGTTCCTGCTCTGAATACATCAGCTCTCTTATAAAGCCTCCCATTCCTTCTATGTCATAATCTGCAAGCATATTCATGTAATCTGATCTTCTTTCCTTTGGTATGACAAACGGAGCATACCCATTTTCAAGAGCCATCTTATTAATCAGTACTCTTCCGGTTCGTCCATTTCCATCAGAAAAAGGATGTATCCTTTCATACCTGATGTGGAACTCTGCAAGATCGCGTATAAAATCACCACTCTTAAATGAAGTATAAAGAAGCTCACTGATAAGGCGTGGTACATCTGCTGCAGCCGGAGGTATGTGCTCAGCTCCGAGAATAAGCACCGGACCTGTACGGAATGAGCTTATCTCATTAATGTTTTTATTCACTATTTTACCAAGTTCAATAATATAAGATGGCGTTACATCTTCATCAAGATGTCTGAATATATAATCCATTGCATATTTAAGATTAATGGCTTCATATAAGTCACGCGGTTTTACATTGGAAATGCTTTCATTAGATGAGCAGTTGAATATTATCTGATATGTTTCATAATAAGACAACGTATTTCCTTCTATGGCATTGGAATGATATACACTTCTGGTTACATAATCTTCAAAGTATCTGTCATTTCTTCTGATTGCGTCAATCAAAGTTTTATTCTTTATACTCATGCTGCACCTCCCCATTCAATGCACTATTTCATATTTTATATAATATATTTGCTTTAAGGCAAATGCAAGTGTTAAAAAAGTGTGCCCAATGGACACACTCTAAATAACAAATACATGGGTATATGGCTTACTTATCTTTCTTATCTGACGCAGATACATGCTCCATATAAGCGCGTGCTCTGTTGGTCTGTTCCTCAATTGTTGTTCCGGCGGCTTCTTTTTCGATAACTGCATCGACACCTTCAATTCTTGCTGAGTAATCTGACATAACTGTGCATCCTCCTTCCTCTTTAATTATTATCAAGACTGATTCTTACCGATGACTTTTCAAGGAGTCTGTTAAACTCAGTAAGTTCGTCACTCTCAATCCAGATGTTAAATACCGTAGCTGCTGTTTCTTCACTTACTGATGCACCATCACTGCCATATGCTCCCGCAACATAGACATGCTCATATGATCCTGTCTCTTCACCTGTCTGCTTATCAAGCATTTTAATTGTGATATAATCACCGGCACGTACTGTTCCGGATACACCTCTGTCGATTGATTCAACCTTAAATCCTGTCTCTGCTTTATTCTTGTAATTATGTTCCTTGTCACTGATACGGTTAAGGCACTTATTTGTAAGCATGCTGTTCTTTGTCATGTCATTACTGATATATGCGGGCAGCTCTTTATCAACATCATCAAGTGTCTTATATGCTCCTTCCGCTGCTGCATCCTTATTAACTTTGATAAGCTGAAAGTAATCTCCTGCCTTGCCTTTGTCAATAAATGAATTATCTGCAACCGTGCTCTTTGCAACTACAACATCAACAGTTTCAGGACGCTCTATAAGGCTGTTCTGCAGTGATACTAATCCTACAAATACAGCAGCGCCTACAGCAACCGTAGCAATCATAAGCAGCACCCCTGACTTCTTCTTTTCTTTCACTGCTCCGTTATCTTTCTTACCAAACATCAAATTTCCTCCTTAATGTCATGCTCACCCGGATTATCCCTCCTGATGCCGCATGTTAAATCAAGATATGCATTCATCTTCTCATTTTTGTATATGCGTATTGTATAATCAACTCTGGCATATACACATGTATCTGTAACAACTTTTCCTGTAGGAGTTGTTACGGAACCATCTGCTGCGGCATTTCTGTAAATATTATGTGCCACACGCCCGGAAGTGTTATATACATATTCCTCAACATCCCTGTGTAATCCGCCATCTGAAGTTCCTGTAACATTGTATACACGGAACTCCGTAACCTGCATGTCCCCAATTGTAACATTGCCTGATACGCCGTTAATATTGTTGCTTACAGCCGAACTGAATGAGTTATATGCCTTGTCCGGATCAACTGCCAGCGAGGCATATCTGACTGCTTCATACCCGTTATCTGCAAGGTCAAAGATTGACTTATATGTCATGTCTTTTTCATTCAGCAGCGCTCCGTACTCAGATGCCTCAAGGGCATTGAGCACATCTTTTTTCGCTGCATAAACCATCTGTACCTTAACAGTGACAACTGCAATGAGCATTACAGCGAATATCATCACAAGCATGAATGCAATTGAATTAGCGCTTCCTTCTTCTTTTTTCAAAATCTTCATCAATTTCTGCTCCTGCTTTCTTCATAAATCTGCGATGTTACGTACCTTGTTGTCTGCCTGAATGCAAAAATATTATTTGAATCCATTGAAAAGTCACTTGCCGGCATCTCAAATGTTACTTTCAGATATACCGGGCTGCCGTAATCTGCTTTATTTACTGTCGAGCCAGCATAATTGATATTACGGCATCCCAGGGCTGAAAGGGAAGCAGTGAGCTGATTCTGCATCTGGCTTGTAAGATACCCTGTATCATCCATCTGCAGAATCGTTGTTCTTGCAAGGTTATCAATCTCTACCTTCCTTTTACTGTCACCGGAAAATCCAATTGATACAGTCATGATTATTACACACACAAGAATTGCGATAAGAATGGATATAAAATCTCCAAGTGTTCCTTCTTCCTTTTTCATATCTGCCTCCGAATTTTAAAATCCTATGGTGTTCCAAGCATTGATGTTATGGAATTTTTAACAGCAGTAAGACCCTGCGTAATAATCTCTCCTGCACCTGTCTTAAATGCAGCAATAACTACAACAACTACAACAAGGATAAGGATAATCTCGACAACATTGCTGACTCCCTGCTTCTTTACTGATACTACCTTTCCTGTAATCTTCTTACCAAATTCCTTTAACTTATTCATCCTAATTCCTCCTGAAATTTACTATATTTTCATTATTCAAAATACTCCGATTGAACCCTTAATGCTGATAAATACGCCATACAGCAGCATTACAACTACCATCATGAGAATCAGTACCTGGATTATAGTTACTTTTGTGTCCATCGCTGACTGCTGTTTAACATGCATTGCATGTTCAACATCTGACAGTTGCTTGGATATATCCTCAAGAAGCTTTACTGACTGTCCGGAACGCAGCGACTGTTCGATTGTTGTTACAAGTGAATCAATATACTGATTCTTGAACTTTACTGAAAATACTGTTAAGGCGCCTTCAACATCATGCTTTGTGATGATAGTATTAGTCAGATCCTTAAGGGCATTTTTGAGCCTCTTGTTGCGGACCTGACGATAACACTCCATCAGTGAATCACTTATGAATACTCCTGCTGCAGACTGTATTATCATCGTCTGATAAATTGCCTTTATGTCCTCGAACATATCATCATTATCTTTGTCATTATTACTTTTAATAAGAGTGTCAAAGATTAGATAAGCAACAAATCCTACGAGCAGTGATATTGCTATATTAGCAACTCCAGTTTCAAGCAGAAGATATGCTATAAGTGCAACTATTGATGCAAATATCAGCTTAAACGCTATATATCCGCGTGGCGTGATGTTATGCCCAAGTATATAAGGTACGCCATAGTTACTGATAAACAGTTTCATCTCATCAAACTTCCTCTGCATGGAGTAGTTTGAAAACTTTCTGTTGAGCAGCCTTTCTCTTGCAAGTATTGCTTCTTCCTCCGTCTTATTTGCGATACTGCTGTAAATGCGGTAAAACAGAATTGCAATCATTACTGATAAAAGCACTGCAAGAAGAAGCACAAGGAATCCTACATTCAATTCAATCACCTCCCTTTTTTCGCACCGAATGACATAAATATGTAAATGCTGATTGCAATTACCACGGCTAGGACTCCGAGAATAATCTGACCCGGTAAAGTTGTTGTAAGTGTTGTGAAAAGGCTCACTCCTTCAAGCATTCCGTTGACCATGTACATTATTACTGCTCCTGCGACTATAAGTATAAGCATCTGGCTTCTTGCAGAAGAAATCATTGCCTTGATTTCTTCCTGGTTGCGGATATACTCACGCACTATTTCACGTATTGCAGCTATAACCTGACTGTAGTTTGCTTCATGTCTCGATGAAATCTCGATATTGCGTATTGTCATTCTGAACAGCGGATGATTAATCCTTGATTCAAGATGTAATAACGCTGATGAGATATCACCTGTCATCTGTGCTTCGTCATAGCACATTTTCACAGAACTTTTCAGCGGCTCATTCAGATACAGATACATGCTGCCGAAGATAGTAATAATATTATTACTTGTAGCACTGTAGCTTCCTACGAGATTGACAAACTGAAGGATATCCTTCTCTGTATTCTTGTAATTGCTCTCTGACATCAGCACCGGCACTACATATGCAGTCATTATTACTGCCAGCATGCCAATTAACCCGATGAGCCATCCTCCTGCAGCACACGCTGCAGCAAAAACAATCATTGAAATTACTCCTGCTGATAATATATAAAGCTCTGCATTGATAAATGGCATATACTTTTTCATGCCGCTCTGCTCAAGGATAAGATCTATTGCATATAGAATATTTGTCTTATCCTGCTCGCCTTCGAGCTGCCGCAGGCGTTCTTCCTTAACCCTTCTTGCCTTCGAGCTGTCTGACGTAGTTGCTATGATTCTCTTCTGCAATGCATGTGTGACAAAAAGTTCATTAAGCACCTGCCATGCAGCTATACAGCAGGCCGCGAAAAGCAGGATATATAATACATACATCACGCACATTCATCTCCTTTCTTTACATTTTCCGGTGGAAAATCAACAATGTGTGTTGCAAGCTTCTGATTAACAAAATCATAACCATCTATCTCACATATCTCTTTTACCTTGAAATGTTCAAGATAAACAACACATGATATTCCTGAAAGCATTCTGAAGCACTCTGGCAGTTCATATCCTGTCGCCTGATGGACATAATCTGCCAGTTTATAAATTCCTTCCTGGCTGTTTTTGCCGTGAACAGTACACCAGCACTGATGTCCTGTGTATGAGGCCATCATGAAATCAGCAGCTTCATTACCCTTAATTTCACCTATTATGTAATAGTCCAGGTCGAATACAAGTCCCTTGCGTGCCAGGTCTGCAAGAGTATAACTGATTTTTCCCTCGCCTGAATTTTCAACAATGTGCATGCACATCATGTCAGGATGTCCTCCATCCTGCATTGGATATGTGAATATCTCCTCATTTTCCTGCATGACAGCGACTGATCTGTTATGCGGGATTACCTCAACCATTGCATTGATAAGGCTTGTCTTGCCCGATGAGCCTTTACCGGTTAGAAGGATTCCTGATGCATTAACAGCTTTGTCTTCAAGATAATTTTTCTGTGCCGGTGTGAGCATCCCTTTCAGCACAAGATCATCCATCGTGTACTTATGCTTCGGAATTTTACGGATTGAAAGATATGCTTCTTCGATATCAGATACGTACTCCGTTGCAAGACAGAATCTCAATCGTGCGTTTGGATTACTATCTTTATCAGTGAATGTGGGCAATGCATTTACATCTGCAAGTGACTTTTTATTTTTTACCGCGACCATAGACACGAAGCGTCTGTAGTCCTCCGGTGATTCAAATCTTACCGATGATGTCTCTCTCTCTCCAAGCCGCTTAATCTGCACATGGTCACTGCCAATGCATTTGATATCAGAAATGTCTTCATCATTAATAAGGTCATCAAGAATGTAATAACCCCACATATATTTTTCAAACATTTCCATAACATCATCAAGCAGCTCTCCCTGATATCCATGCACCTGCAGCTGATATTTTGCAGCCGCTGTAAGTTCCTTTTTGCAATCTGCCTGCAGATAATTTGACAATGCCTGGCTTTTATTAGCAATGAGATAATCAAGTGCCAGGTCTATGCCTTTCTTTATGCTCTTGTCCGACTCCGGCAATTCTGCCTGCTGTATATTCCAGAATGCCATCAGGCAACACCTCCTGTCTTCTCATGGAAATTAGTATTAAGCAGCTGATAAAGCTCATTATCTTTATCAAATCTGTTATCAACCGGAAGAACTACATTGCCATGTTTTAATAATCCTGTTCCCGGTTCTGCATTGATTACATATCTCTTAAGCTCATCAGTAACGCCGCCAATAAAGTCACATATACGGTCTGCATCAGCATTACTCTGCTGCTTCAATATATAGAAAAATTCTGAATTATCCAGCATGGTTCGTGCAGTTGCAGAATTCAGCATTTCATCTATATTCTGTGTCATTCCTGTGTCGATACAGCCAAGCTTACGGTTTTTTCGCCAATACTTGTCAAGGCTTACTGCTACATATTCATTGCGCATCGGCTCGTGAAACTCGTCTATATACAGCCAGGTTGCTGTTTTCCTGTTAAAATTTTCAAGTATTTTTCTATCTATGTATGTAAGCACAATGAGCATTGTCATAGGCCACATTTCTTTAGGAGTGTCACGGATTGAAAACAAAATCATTCTGTTATGCACATCAATATTGGTCTGATGGTTGAAGAAGTTCATTGAACCATCTGTAAATCTTTCAAGACATAATACAATATCCTGCGCCTGAGGCTCTTTCATGAGTGAAAGCTCATTACGGAAGTCACTTATGATTGGTACATATCTTTCTTCCTGCGGCATTTTTGCAATATTTCTGTATATATTTCGTACAGCCCGGTCAACGAGCGATTTCATTCTTCCATCGAATGGTCCCTCGTATGAAAAAGCACATATAGCAGTCATTAGGTCATTCTTTTCAGTAATCGTCTGTTCCAGCTCCTGTACTGAATCGTATACCGATAAATCTACATCAAGTGGATTAATATAGTTCGCATATTCTTCTGTACCGATAACAATGACTTCACCGCCATATTCCTGTGCAACCGGAATATATTCATTAGTCGGATCTATAATCATAATGTCATCATTACTTCCAAGCATTACCGATGACATTTCAAGCTTTGCATCAAGGGATTTTCCAGAACCTGGCATGCCAAAATAAAATCCATTAGGATTGACAAGCTTCTTCCTGTTACCAAATATTGCATTGTTTGACAGCTGATTTTTTCCATAGCAGATAGTACAGCCATCTGCATGCAGTTCCTGGATGTTGAACGGAACAAATCCAGCAACATTTCTTGTAAGCATTGTACGCATATGGTCCATCTGCATGCAGCCGATCGGAAGGACTGTGTTAAATGCCTCACGCTGCATATATCTTGCAATCTCAAACTTGACGTTACGCCCTGCAGCATACGAACACACAGATGCAGATATTGCATCAAGTTCATCCTTAGTGTCTGCAAATAGACAGATAAGCAATCCGACCAGGTACTGATTCTGGTCATTTTCAGCAACATCAGTCATATACTCTTCAATAGATGCCTTCTCAACTCTCTTCTTATATGTAATCTGTGAAGAGTATGCTTCCTGCTTATTATGGCGCTGTTGCTGATTGGCAATGTCATTCTCAATACCCATGTAATTATGTTCGAGAAGTTTTGTTGTAATTTCTCTTGATACCGGCATTACATCAAGCGAAGCAATCATGGTGACTGGCCGAGTTACAAGATCAATCAGGAAAGAATCCGTCATTACCGATGGATAATCCGCTGCATATAGCACCTGTACACATTTATCACCGATTGTGAAGTATGTGCCATTCTGATTATGTTCTGGATCAAAATTCATACCCTTCGGATTTGCAAGTTCAGACTTGAATCCGTCACCTCTTTTTATCAGCTTATCAATATCAATCACAGAATCATTCTTGCAGTCCATTCTGTATATTCCACGCAATGATTCAAGTCTTTTTTTTGAGTCAAGCCGGCTTACAGCACTGTTAAATGATGACATTCCTTTTACAAGAGATTTTTCAGCTACATTAAGAATATCTTTTGCATCAGCATATGAGGACGCATATGCTGACAACGTAATATACTTATGCTGCTCATATCCCTTACTGCCCTCATACATCTTCTCATTGATGTTGTCATTAAGAATGTCACGATATTTATCAAGACCATCTCCACGGTGTCTCATGAACATTCTCTTTTGCAGTAATGCAATATCAGATTTCAGGTTTGTTATAGTTATTTTAAATGGGTCCTGCATTGAGTTAATCAATTCAGAGTAGGAATCAAAGACTATATTTTCCTGTGCCTCGTCACTCATAATTCTGTAGTTTATCTCTGACATTTCATACGTTCTTGAGTACTTATTATCCGCAACCTGAAAGTCTCCATCGCGGGATATTCTAATTACATCAATGCAATCCTGGAATGTCCGCGGGACCTTTATGACCGGATCATCAATCTTGGCCGCAGGTGCGAGATCTACGCCAACGCGTTTTGATGTTTTCATTTAACCTCCTATTCATTCTCCGCTGCATGTATTGCATTTATGAGTTTAAACTCGTAAAACTCAACAATTTCTAATACTCCATCAGCTTCAATAAATTTTCTTGTGCGGTTGTCCAGCAGCCTGAGTGACTTGTTATCATTATCTGACTGCATCAGGTAATATCTTTTGTCACTTATGCTTACTCCTATTTTTTTAACCGGAGCAATTGCGAAACAATATTGAGATACCGCAGACTCTATATTTTCAACTGAATAAAGTGATATATCCTCTCCTGCATTGCATGTTTTTGAGACAATAAACTTCACATTATTCAAGTCAGGAACTACTGCCCTTTTATATTTGCTGCCGCTGTCCTGAGCATGATATGTATACTCCTTAAACTGTGGCATTTCTCCTGGCTCCGGTTCAGGTATATTAACCAATGTATCAGATGTCTCCTCACCACCGCTCTCGGCTTTATTACATTCTGTACTGTCATTTTCGTAAGGCTGTTCCTCAGTACATGGAAATGACATGATTCTCTGCCTCAGATTGTCAACATATGCTTCTATATCACTATTAGCACTTATTGTTCCTGCCTCAGGAACTTGTATCTTATCGTTATCACCATCTATCAGCATCTGTGCAATACGCTGCATATATGCTGCATCTGATTCTTCAAGAATGCCGAAACATTTCAGGAGCATTTTCAATTCAGATGCTATTTCTAATGCCATGATTGCCGTGTTGGTTCTGATTTTTACCGCATCCTTGGCTATCATATACAGATGAACGTAATAGCTGTTAAATTGCAGGATTGCATCTGTATTACAGAGTCCGCTGTACATTGACTGCTTGATTACTTCTGTTACAAAATTGTAAAACGAAGGCAGAACATCTGCTACAGCAGGATTATTAGTGCATAAATCATTAAATTCATCATCTGAATATTTGACTGTAAGAAGCAACTCATCATATTGACTTATGCATATGTCGAATATTCTGCCTGATGCCTTGCTACCATTAACATTTGATTTATGTATGAAATAGTGTCTGCCAGACTTGTCTTCATATAGGGCAAAACCTTGTACAATCTGGCTGTCGCAGCATGGAATAAGACCACTTGTGCTCCCAACAACCTGACAGCTATATACACTTATATCGTTATTATCTGATGCTGGAATATTAATTGACTTCTTTTGCTTAAAACTGATGCGCTGCAGCAGCTTCTTATAACCATTTCCCCTGCCATCGTCACCATCGTTATTAGGTGCTTTCCATACCTCTTCTTCCGGTTCTGTAAGAATAATCAGCGGAAGTTCTATTTTCATACGTGCTGATGAGGCAGCTTCTCGTCTGACTGCTTCTATATCAGTAATCAGCATTGAGCGTTCTTTCTCAGCTCTTGCTGCTTTTGCAGCATAATCTGTGCACTCTCTTTCTTTTGCCGATAATGCCTTTTCAAGCTTATCTGCATTTTCACTTGTACGTGCAAGCTTATATTCGAGTGCTTTAAGCTGTTCTGTCAGCTCGCTGATTTTTTTTGCATCTTCATATTTAGTATCTTTGATATCTTCCTCGTTTTCTTCCGATATAGGTATATCTTCTTCTGAGTCAATGCAAGCATCAGTGGAACCTTCAAGATATTCTATATACTTTGTAACTGCATCTGAATATCTTGCATATGTTGCAAATATATTCTTATCATCCGCACTTGCAAGGAAACTGATTGTTCTGTTAATATTATCTTTCTCATCTTTTATAAGATTAAGGAAATCAAGTGACACCGAATCCGTGAAGCTGCGCATTTTACACATTGTTGCAAGCTCAAGCCTTGCAATCTGCGCATGTGCTACAACCTCATCACTGAGGTTGTCTGAGCGCAGATTTAAATACAATGCTTTTATTTCAGATATAAGCCGGGCAGCATAATCACTTCCCGGCTCATTGCCGTCTCTGACCTGTACATCAAGCTTATCAAGTTCGGCAAAATGTCTGTCAGCTGTCTTTTTATCAAAAATAAAGTCCTGCTGATAACATTTGCCTGATGTATCCAGCTTTGTAATATACTCAATACGCCGGCATGTATCAGCTACGCTGTCATATATGTTTTGCTGCTGTCTGCCAAATAACATATTTCCTCCTTAAGTGAGCCTTATTATAATAAAAATCACTAATGTAATGAGTACTATTGCAGCAAGTATTCCTGCAATAATCATCTTCCTGATTGTTCTGTCAAAAACATCTTCCTGAGCTCTCTTGTCTGTTTTTTCAAGCCGTCTCAAAAGCTCCTCATTCAGACCGGTTCCATAAGTAAGTCTGCCAAGTCTGCCGCAAGCTTTGATTTCTCTTTTTTTGAGCATGATATCTATCTTTGTCATTCCGGAATCATCAGGAAATCCAGCTATTACTATCGGAGCTGCAAATGGCAGTGCCGCATACATTGAAATAACAATATAAATATGACAGAACACAGTAAGTATTGTAATAATCACCGCCATTACCACCATGCCTGCAATCATATGTAATGACTGCCGCAGCGGAAATCCCATGAATAAAGATTCTTTATACGATTCCACTTTATATGCCATAGGTATCTGCATATTTTCATTCCTTTCTTTTACATATTTCCAAGGCCAAGCGCATGCTTTGGAACATCCTTTGCTGCTGTCACCGTCAAAGTAAAGAATGCATAACATGCTATGGCATTCAGTAGCAGAAACATTACATACTCAAATCCTGATAAATTCTCCGAACATCCAAGCAATCCCAAAAATGTTGATGTATTCCCACTATTAACAAAAGCAAAGAATAATCTTACAGCAATTACTATTGCTGCATTTTCGAGCAACAATCCCAAGAAGGATTTTATATAGCCTGGTAAAATTGATCCAATTGAGGAATTTTCACGCGCTCCAAACGTCGAGAAGGCGAAAGAAGCGAACGGCAGTACCGTATAGATTTTAAACAGCCTTGAAAATCCTGTGAATATAAAGTACAGGCCTGCACCGGCAAGGACCAGCAGGGCAATAATTGCAAATATAAGATATACAATTGATTCAAAAAACTTTGCATTTGATACAATTTCTGCAATTTTGTCTATATAGCAGAGGTCTGACAGCATATCGCCAACCGGCTTATCTATGCCGCTGAATAATGATGTGATTGGTGCTCCATAGCTTGTCTGTCCGGTATAATATACATTTCCTGATATAATATTCATCAGTGCATTCTCTGATTTAATAAATGCCGCAAGAAAATCCATTGAATATGTAATAAGTACAGAACACATACTCATCTTTATTAGCATTTTTATTACATTTACAAGGCGCATATCATTTTTTACGTCAACAGATGACATGCAGAAATCTACAAGGAAAAGTATTGTTGCAAATGATATTCCAATCGTTACAAATATCGAATTAAGCCCTTTTGCAAATCCATACATGCTGCCTCCTGCAAATGACTCAATATCCATTGTAATAAAGCCATATCCCGTATTAAACAACGCTTTTGCCAAGGCATTTGCAAAAGCGATTATCTTATATCCTATATCTCCCATTACGCTTCTCCTATTTTATGAAAATCCAAGGAACGCCAGCACTACACTGATTGCAGCCATGATGAAACCTCCAAACATACCTAACAAAGCGGTCTGCACTGTACTAGAGTCACGGTCTTTCAGCGCACTTGACAAATGCATTACATTTACTGCAATGATAATTACACCTATTACTGATAGACCTGCCAGTACAAGTGCTTTTACCATGTTCAGCGGATTAAGCACTGCATCCACGTTTGCATTTGTATCTGAGGCAAGTGCCGGAGAACACATTGCAAGTGTGATATATGCTGCAGATGCTATCATGCCTGTAATTTTTCTTACAACCTTTCTGATTCTTTTCATTAATTAAAAAGCTCCTTTCACTAAATTTTTTCTCAGGTTCTGCCCTGATGACATAAATTTAATGTAAGAAGCCGCTTTTTCTTATGGACTATGTGCCACTTTTTTATTTAGTTGTTGTAATATGCCATTGGATTAATATAAGCCCCATTATAAGCAAAATCAAAATGCAAGTGTACACCAGTCGAATCACCTGTTGTGCCCATGTGGCCAATCAGTTGTCCACGTGTAACATTATCTCCGACTGTTACACATAAATCTGTCATATGCAGATAACGTGTATACAGGCCTCCATCATGGCTGATTGCCACATATGTGCCTGCAGTTGCATTATTCCATTGTGCAATTTTTACCTCGCCATCAGCAACTGCGTAAACCGGATCACCTGCAACTCCATAAGCCGTAGGTGCCACATCTACTCCTTTATGTGGCTTTCCCCTGTCTGATGTATCTCCATATGGTGACGTTATCGTATTAGACAGTGTCGGCCATGTAAGTGATATATTAAGATCAGGCACATATCCTGATACCATATTATTATTTCCACTTAGTCCTCCACCACCTGGCGTCACTATCTGCAGTCCATCAGCATTTACCAGGCCCCCGGAAAGCTGCGATATAATCTGTAATGTTGCCTTCTGCTCATCTGTAAACTCATATTCCTTAACAGCCCACGCCAAGTTATGTCTTGTGACCGTGCAGCTTACCACCTCAGGCTCAGGTTTTTTTCCGTTTTTATCAGGCGTATCATCTTCAGGTTCTTTTGTATCCATCTCATAATCACACATCGTGTAAAATATATTTTTAAGTATTTCTTTATCATCCTCAGTGAAGTCCTGATTCTGCTTATCAAAGTCAAACGTAATACAGATATATGTAACTAATATGTCATTAATATTACTGACATCGTTGTCATACACAGGTATTCCATCTGCTTCGCGGTTTATTTGTGCTGTAAAGCTTTGCTGCAACGATGCAAGATACTCTGATGCAGCAATATATCTTTCGCTCGATGTCTGCGCAACTTGTGTGTTACCTCCGATAAACCAGCTTATATCGAACTTGACAATTATTGTGCATAAAAGAACAATTACTATTAAAATAATCAGAACAATCCAACCGCCCGAAGCAATAAGCAGCTCAATTGCTTTAGTTATAAGCTGAGCAGCTGTCTTTATTATTACTTTTATAGCTTTTGCCATTGCCTTTATAGCAGCTTTAGCTATCTTGCTTATTGTACTTCTCACGGTTTTTCTCACCACATGCCGTGGATAATAAGTTATTGTACTATAAGTTTTCTTCCCGACTTTCTTTGCTGTCTTTCCAACTTCTTTTATAGCAACTCCTGTTGTTTTGTATGCAGCCTGGGTTCCATCATCATTACTGTCAGCATAAGTCCTTATTAAATCAACTGCTGTATTAATGCCGCTCCTGACATTGTTTTTTGCATCTTTTACCGTATTCTTACCTTCTTCTCTTATTTTTCCCTTTACAGTTGATACAAGATTCTTATTTTTTAATTTCAAAGAGCTTTTTTTCAAATCAACCAGGAGTAGTTCCTTCTGCATAATCTTGCTGTCAATCTTCTTTAGTTCTTTCTCAATTTCGTTAATCTGTCCAAAAAAATCCTGATCATGTGTTTTATTCTGTCTGTACCTTTTTAGAGTGTCCACCTTTACATTTCTGTCAATCTTAAGTGTTTCGATATCTTTTGATATCGTACGTATCTGTCTCTTAAGTGACTTGATATCCTGCCTGTTGCCATAATGTCTTTTATTCATCTGCAGTATCCGGTAATTATGACCTTTGTTATCCATACTACCTGCACTTTCTCCTTGCTGCTGTCTCTTCTGGCTGTTCCCTGTTGTAATCTTCAATTATAGATTTAAACAGTTTCCACAGACTCATTGGATTACGCTGCAGCGCATGGAACTCATCCGCATCCATTTCCTTATGGTAAATCCCCATTCTTACATCATTATCCTCGCATTGCGGGACTTTACGAAAATCAATCACAAGCACAGCACTGTATTCGTTATCCCTGTCCGGATGCTTTGCCTCACTTAATGAGTTTACAAATAGATGTATATATGGCACACACCCATATTCTCTGCATATCTCTCCGTCTATATTCCCACAACGGAATATTGGATATCCCGTATCAAAGCCTAAATTGTCAATTGTAAGATTTAACTCTTCTGTAAAAAGGCTTTTAATATCATCAAGTACATCCTTAATCGATCTAAAGTATTTCTTTGATTCGTTGATCTCATCGGTTAATATTCTGTAAAAGTCTTCGGTTGGCATTTCTGTAATTACTTCTTCATTATTTTCATTTGTATTAACAATGCGTATCTTATCTGTAAAAGCCTGGCAAATCAGCTCGCCATCGCATCTTCGCTTTATAATCTGCATCTTAACGCCTCCTTACTCTTCTTGTTATCTCAGAATGCATGTCGGCTGCAAACCTGTCCGGCATATAAAATGATGACAGTTCTTGTATACTGCAGCCTTCTGCACATGCCTCGATTGCTTCATGCATCTGCTGTTCCGAATATTCACGCCTGGCTATGAACTTTATTTTATCCTGGCTGATTCCCTTACTAAAAGCTTCTATAACCCTCATAAGCTGCGCAGGGTTAAGACCCTCTCTGGCTTCAAGATTATCAATAAAAGCCTTGTCAACAGCAGCAAGCTTCTGGTAGGCCTGAAATGTCTCACCCGGAAGTGCATTTCTTAGTGCAATAAGTGTTGTTACTCTCATTTTTCACCTGCAATCTTCGAGAGTACTTCTCTTTTGACAAGTACTCTGTCCGGATATCTGCTTTTTATAAATTTTCTGCATTCCTCCTCATATGCGAACTGATTCGGTGCTACTGCACATATTGTATTCTCCCCTGTTAGCTCATTCTTATATATTGATACTGCCCTATACAGAGTCTGTGTTGACGATTTGACAAATCCTGTGTTAATGTCTTCTCTGTCATCAGTTGATTCTATTGATATTACATTCATCATAAGCTCCCTGTTTCCGTTAAAATTAATATACCCTGTACATTTTTATACAGATTCCATTATTATCAAATTCAGCTATTACTGCCTGTCCTTTTGAGTTGGCAAATGTATATGTATAGCTTTCTCGTCCCTTACCTGTCATACAACCGTCAGATTTCAAAAAATACTGCAGCGTATCAAGCGTAAGCGTTCCTGATTCGCACTCAACTTCCGCAAGTGTATAATCCTCAAACGATAGCTTATCATCAGCTATTGCCTCATATACATTATTGGGTAAAGCATTATTGGGGTCTGTATCTGTTGAACTGGCAACATTTTCATATCTTATTAATTTCTCTGTTGAATTATCAGCCATTTCATCTGATGAAGTTGGCTTTTTTGTGATGTATGCTACTATTCCTAAAAAAATTATCAGCAGCGATACAAAAAAATATATACCTTTTATTTTCTTTCTTTTATTGGTCAGATTTGTCACCTCCATCCAAAAAGGCTCATGTGAGCCTTTTTGAAAAAAAGTCAGTGTTTATCGGCGTTAAAGCCATATTTTTTTGATTCTGCATTTCAAATTTTATTTTGATGCAAATGGTCTTTTAAGCACCTCATCCCTGTCAGGCTTATCTGCAGCATAAATAAGTGACTTATCTGCATGTGTTGCAATTGATACACATTTATCTTTATGGCTGTACATATAAACCTGGTTTGAAAGTCGGTCTTTGATAGCGACTTCCGTAGAATTAACTGTTCTTACCATATCTGCAAGTTTATCCGGCTCATCGTAGTATTCTGCTGATACGGCAATTATCTCATGTACGCTGGATGGTATGATATATAAATCTGAATTAAGCTTTTTGGACAGCTTTTCAAGTTCATCATCATAAAGCATTGCACATGCTCCATTCGATCCGCTTGCCGTTGTCATGATATACATTGATGTTTCCGGTGACATTTTAAGCTCATCAGGCATCGGAACAATCTCACATATATCTGTAGTCCTGAACCCAAGTATATTTTTTGTGTTTGTTCTTGCCGCTGAATAAAGTTCTTCCTCACTGATATTATAAGTTTTAGCAAATTCATTTTTAACAAGAATGCTTGCAGTTTCCTTGCTGTTAGCAGCAAGCACAACTCTGTAAACTATCGCAAGATCATTAAAGTCACGGCTAACCGTGTTCTCAAGCAGCTCATGATTTAAGTCCTTATTAATTACGTTAAAAACAACATTTTCAAGGATGCTCTGCTTATTAAGGCTCATCGCATTCTCATACACCGGTTCCTTTCTGTCAAATGCTGCAACATAAGTTTCTGCAAACTCAGTAAGAACCCTTCTCATGTCGCCATCCTGTCTGTAATTGTCATACAGATTGTCAAAATACATTACAGGCGCAATATTGCTGCCTGCTCTCCGAAATGAAATCGTGTCACGCCCATCAATATAATTAGGCATCTTCAGATTACTGACAACCATATTCTCCTCTGAAAATTCTCCGGGCATATAATCAGTTACTTTTCTGATAAACAGCTCTTTAAACACATTGTAATTGTACATATATGTTCTCCTTTCTATTTGATAAGCTGATTATCCCAAAAATATGTATTTAAACTAATGGACTATCTGCCACTTTTTGCATATAAAAAGTGTGCCCACTGGGCACACTTAATCATCTGGATCTTTGTCTTGGACGCTGCATCTCAATTTTTGTATAATCTGTTTCAAATTTCAGTTCCGGCTGCTGCAACATTTCATGCTGATTAAAACTGAAATATCTATTATCACTGATTATTATATGCTCTATTAATGGTATATCAATAAGTCTGCATATTTGATTCATCCTGTCTGTTATTCTCACATCTTCCTCACTTGGTGCTATATTCCCCGATGGATGATTATGTGCGAGCATTATGTATGCTGCATTACTTAGAATAGCTGCCTTCAAAAGCTCTCTTGGATGAAATACTGCATAATTGAGAGTACCCATACTGGCTACACTCATGTTAATTGGTGTAAGATCGCTTTTAAGATTAATTACACATAGAGCTTCTCTGTCCAATTCACTAAGAAAGCTGCCAACTGCCTTAATAACCTTATCAGGATTATTCAATGGTTCATCGGATATTATCGGTGCATCTTTGACCAATCTGACAGATACAACATCAAGTTCAAACGGACTCTTCTCTTTGATTTTCTCCAAATTGTGCCTCCTTTTCCAAACTGATTACAGCTATTACCCCTTCTTTACTGATAAGTTTGTTAAATTCCTGCATATCAGATACTATAATTTCCTGAATCTCCTGAGTTTTCATATCTCTATGCCTCCATTATTTTTTGTATATTATTATTAGTAACTGCCTTTTTCTTATTAGTATCATATTTCCTTAGTCTGACAGCCTGAGAATGTCTTAAACTGCATTGTCTGTCATTCATAAACATTGCAAGTGCAGTCTGTGATTCCGGCTTAATATAAGATATCTCGACTGCCGCAAGCAGTGATATTCTGCCTGTGTCTATATATACAGATAAAGACTTATCCAGTGTGGCAATCCTCAGATATCTTTTTAAGCTTGCTACAGATATGCCGTAAGCACGGCATACCTGTTCATATCCTGCTCTGCCACATGCCTTCAGCGTCCTGTAACACTCAGCAAGTTCCTTCGCGAGCTGCGTCACAGTCCTTTTATCTGACTGTATCTCATACTCAACAATCTTGTACTCAACAGCAAACGCATTACACACTCTTCTTATATATTCGACATTCCACTTACGTCGATTGTGAAAAAGCTTGTGAAGCGTGCTTGCATCAATGCCTGACAGCTTCGCAAGAGTGGTCATCGAGTATGATTTTTTAAATAGCATATTTGTAAAAAACTGCGTGTATTGTGCATTCACTTTATCAAAATAATCATCATCGTATATTAGTTCAAGGTTGCAGTCAGATGTATCAATGTTTTGCTCATCTCCATATGTTACAACCTTAAAATGCGAATCTTCTCTCCTTCTTCCCATATAGCACCTAAAGCATACATCCGTGGTTAAACCACGCAAGATTACATTGCATTAGCACTATACACCCGATTTTTCAATTTTTATTAATCTGATATCAATTTATTTTAAAAAATCTGAATCTATCTGTACACTTTTATAAGTTTCTGACCATGCAGGGTTAATCCGGAAGATTTTTTTATACTTTATTCCAGTCTTTGATTTTAACGTCAGTGTAAGTCCTTTGTTTAAAAGCATTGTCATCTGTGATTTAGTAAGCGGCTTCCCTGAACATCTTGCGGCAAAATTTTTTTCGGAACTTACAGTGAAATGACATGATTTATAATTTTCGCAAAACATTCCATATGGTCCCATATATACATTGCCATGACAATATGGACATTTGCCGATTGATTCCTTTTGTGGCTGTTCCCTCTGATATGACCATTGCTCTTTGCTTCTGATTTTTGTAAAAAGCTCTCTTATATATGATGTAACCTGATTCATACACACATCTTCGCTTAACTTGCCGCTTGCAACATCAGCGAGCATTGACTGCATCTGTGCTGTAAGTACTGCTGATTTTAAATCAGGTTCAACATGGTCAATAATTTCCTGCCCTTTTTTCGTAGGAATTATATGCTTAACTTTGCCGGTACCATCATATTCAACAAATCCATAGTCAAACATATTTTTAATAATCCCTGCCCTTGTCGCTTTTGTTCCGATACCTAAGTCTTTGATTATTTCTGCTTCATCCTTATCATCGATACTGTTGCTTGCATTAATCATCGCAGTTAACAGCGTTGCTTCTGTATGCAATGGTGGAGGAGTTGTAAGATGACTTGTACATGTCACTTCTTCAATTTGCAGAATTGTTCCCTGTTTGACATCAGGACTTAAGATTAACTCCTGTGCTTTCTTTCCGTTTTTGCAATCCAGCAGTGCATTCTGTATTTGCGTATATCCCTCATATGTCACAAGCTTATCTTTTGTAATTGTTTTGTAATCACTAATATGACATTCTATTAAAGTTTCACTGTAATGCATATCTTCTGCAAGTGCAATCAGAATGCGGCTTACAATCATATGCAGCACATTTTTTTCGACCTCCGTAAGCTTTGACATGTCAAATCCATTTATCCTGTTTGTGACTATTATTGCATGATGGTCTTCTATTTTTGACGCATCAGCAATCCTTTTTCCGGCGTTTATAAATTTATGTCCTGCAGCTATAGTCTTATATATATTATCAAGCGCCTGTATGTAATTAACAGACGCGAACAGCTGCGGAAGCAAATCATTAGTAATATAGTTGCTTTCAGCACGAGGGTACGTAATAACTTTATGCTTTTCGTAAAGTGACTGTGCAGCCGCAAGCACCTGCTCTGCAGAATATCCGTAAAGATTTATACCATCTTTTTCCAGGTCATCAATATTGTAAAGTTTTGGTGGGTGCTTAACTTTATCATTTTTTTCAAGTTTAACTACAACCGCATTTTTGCCTGTCAGTTCCGTTGCTATTGCATCTGCTTCCGATTTTGATTCAAAATTCTTCTTATCATCTTTGTATACAATACCTGCAAACCCTTTACGATAGTCACACCTTACCTGATAGTATGTAGATGGTTTAAAATTTTTATTATCATTATATCGCTCTACAACAAAATCTAATGTTGGAGTTATGACGCGCCCAATGGGCACACTATACTGTCTCGAAAAGCTCATTCCTATCATCCAATCCTCTTTTGCTTTGCAGAATTCGCTTTTTATAATATCTGTAAACTCACTGATATCATACAGTTTTTGCATCTGTTCACGAATTTTTTCGTCAGTGTAATCGTCAGTCAAAAAACGCTTTACAGGCTTATTGCAGCCAGCCTGCTGTCTAACAAGCCATTGGAGATAATGTCCCTGGGCTCCTGCATCACCGGCATCAATTATGTACTCAACATCGCTCTGATGCATCAGCTTTTTAATTACATTAAACTGTTTTTTCTTATCTTCTATAACCACGGTTTTAAAATTATCAGGTATAATCGGCAGCAATGACTTGTCAAAGCCTTTATGTTCATACTGCTTTCCATATGCCTCCGGCTCTGCTAATGTTACAAGATGTCCAAGGCACCATGTGACATAGTAGCCGTTGCCGGAATAATATCCATCTTCTTTTTTATTAACACCAAGAGCGTGTGCTATTGTTGCTGCAACGCTTGGTTTTTCGCACGTAATAAGTATCATGTTATGTTGTTTCCTCCAATTTATAAAATCATTATTGTAAGTGTCAGTCCTGCTGACAACGCCGGTATAAATGCCTGGCCTTCATTTAAGTTCATTTTGTGCCAATTTATATTACGCAGATTTGACAGGATAAAAATTACAGATGATACTGCAATACATACAAGAATCCGATATACATCTGCAATCATCAGGCATATTGCTGCAATTACAAACATATCACCTTTACCCATGTTTCCAATTACACAACATCCAAAATATAGTACTGCGATAATAATAACCGGACAGATTATTATCCATATGTCTCCTGATGCAACAATTTTTGATAATGCATATATAATAAGCAGTACTGTAAACGGCAACGCATATATGTATTTATCGCACATATCCGTCCATGCTGAGAATGCAATATATCCACAGAGTGCGCATTCGGATACTAATAGATAAGTGTTATGTAGTCCCGATATCCGTAGATATGGCAGTAATATTGCGACAAAAATATACAGCAATATCCCAGGAGTTATTTTCTGCCAGTTGCTGTCGCGCTCATAGAGTGATAAGAATACGAATGAAGATATAAATGATATAATTGATATACTAATTCCTAATAAAGTCATTTGTTCCTCCTACGCAGTAAGCTGTATACTCAGCTGTTCTATCTCATCAGCAGACATAGATGAATCAAACATTTCAGTTACCTCTACGTAGCTGTATATATCTGATTTTAGAAGAGGATACAGCGCTCTTATCTGCTGATCACTGAATCCTTGCTTTCTTAATCTTAAGAGATATGTCAGTTTTTCGCGCGAAAAATCACTAATAAACTCTTCGATATTAATCTTATACTCTTCTTTTAGCTCGCTTTCTGAGCTTAATTCTGATGCCATTTCAGTTGCAATTTTATGTTCGTATAATGTCTGTGTAAGATTATTAATGTTATTATCAGATTTTATCAGCATAGTTTCCAATTCCGCATCAGATAATGACATCAACATATCTCCGTCCAAACACACGCTCATGTGGGTGCCTGCATTTTTATCTCTCTCCCGTATCTTTTCAAACCGTGCAAATGGTATAATCTTTATACCGCCATCAAGATTTCTCCTTTTCGTAGCTGGATGCTGGTATGGCTTATTCATTTCTTTAAACATCGGTTTGTTCTGTGTCTGTATTTTTTTGTCAAGTATCGGATCAAAACCACGTATAAAAATAAGGCAGTATTTACCATCAACTTTACGGACTTCTGACGGAAGCATAAGTTCTCGCCCTATTACATCTTCATTTTTGGATGTTGAACCCTGCTTGGACTTTGTAACGCCGGATGTCTGCTTATCATATGTTCCCTTGCCTAGCAGCTTACTGACATATTCATGCGTACTCTGCTCATTGCCGCCAAGATAGATAAAAACATCACAGTTGCCGGGAATAGTCTCCCAGGTATCTTTAAATAGAGCTTTAATCTGTGCCATATTCTGAATGATTATAATGCATGATATCTCTCTGCCTCGCATCGTAGATAAAAGCGAACAGAAGTCGTCCGGTAATGCAACATTCGCAAATTCATCAAGTGCAAATGTTACATGAATAGGCAGCTTTCCTCCGCATTCCATATCTGCAGCTGCATATAGTTCCTTAAAAATCTGTGTGTAAAGTATTCCGACCAGAAAGTTATAAGACTTATCATTATCAGGAATTACGCAATACAATACTGTCTTTGTTTTGCCATCTTCATCCATTCCCAACCCTAACTCACGCAGATTCATCTCGTCGTAGTCAAGGATATTGAGTATATCCTTATTTGTCAGATTTCTTAAACGCGCCTTAGCTGTAATGATAATTGATCTTACTGTATCCGCTGCACCTTTCATGACACCATTATACATTTGTACTGCCTGACTGACTGGGTCTGGCAGATCCTCACGCTTGCCTTCATCATAGTCAAGCTGTTCTGACGCAAATCTGATGTTTTCCTGATCTTCCAGCGCTGCAAACATTCTGTCCAGATCTGACGGCAATTTGTTGCCGCGGGCATCTTCCGTAAAATCTGCTTTTGCAAGCAGTTCCATTATGCGGCGGAATGTCTGCCGTTCAGGCGGCTCTACTTTTATTACATAAAATACAAGCGCCTGCAGCAACATCTCACATGCATTATCCCAAAAAGGATCAGAGCCAGATGACGCAGCCTCCTTTGTTGACGTATTTTGCATAATGCTGCTGACAAGCTTAATTACATCTGTATCATCTCTTATATACACAAATGGGTTAAAATGATTGCTGTGCAGCATATCAAGCAGGTTAAGTACTTTTATATTGTATCCATGAGATTTCATAAAATTTGCTGTATCACGTAATATTTCGCCCTTTGGGTCTGTTACTACAAATGATGAGGACAGCGTCATCATTGTTGGCTTGATAAATCGAAAAGTCTTACCGGCACCGGATCCCCCTACAACAAGTATGTTATTATTAAGGTCTGTATGCCGTGTGTTTAATGACATGTAAATGTGCTCAGACAGCTGTCTCTGATTAGTATTAATGTCATAATTTTTCATACTCTTCAACGCCTCTCTTTCTGCGGTCATATCTTTTCTGATACTTAATAACTTCACACTTGATATTTGCTTTAAACTTATCCAATAACGTGTATTTATCATACTTATAGTGATAAATATTATTTTTATCCGGATCCTTAAGCCTTTTATTAACTGCGGAAATATTTGCATATTTATCAGTACCGTATTCTTTGCCTCGAATATAATTTTTCTGTCCGGCCCATATGTAGACAGCTACAAATGCATAAGATACAAGACCGCACAAAACAAATGCGCCTGTGTACTCATTTGCAAGATCTCTGTATATCCCCGGCTTTGTTAATCCGTAATACGTTTCACTCATGACTGATATTACATTGTTAAGATTTTGGAGATATACATTGAGCGTACAGCCCTTACACGCTGCAAAACTCAGAATAGCAGATATAAGTATTACCGGAATAACAGCGATAATTCCCGCAATCAAAAACGTATAATCCTTTTTTTTAGGATACATATCTATCAGCTCCTTTTTATATGATCTTTGACATCTCTGCTAATGTCTTCAATGCCTTTTGCTACTGATTTCTGCATTTCTTCATACTTGTCTGCATATGATTTTGCGAATTTATCAAACGACATTTCATATGATGCTGTCTTTCCATCCTTTGAAAATACCTGTCTCACATTATCAGGAGCAGCAACAATCAGCTCTATGTCATCCCCTATCTTTTTCTCATCCCAGATACATTCTGTCTGTGGTATATCCATGTATTCATCTTTTGAATTGCTTACACGTATATAATCATTCTCAACTTTAATCTGCGACATTGGTAACATTACATGTACTCCACTTGTTCGTATATCTACAGACTTTTTGTATTCATCACTTCGTGCCTTTTTCTTCAACGCCTCCTCGACATCATCCTCAAATTTTAGATTACTGGGTGTTTTTTTTGCTTCTTCTTTAACATACTTTTCAAAATTCTCCATTTTTTTTGAAAGCACTTCAACATCATCAATGCGCTCAAATATTTTGCAATCCTGTGCGTCCGGTACATATGAGTTGTTCTCTGACAGCTTCACGTTTTTATTATGTATGTGTGACTCTATTTTCTTATTAAAGTCATTAATTGCATCATCAGGAGTGTACAGATTTACCTTTAATTCTGCATCTTCTACCTTTGCACCTTGGTCAAACAAAGCGTATGAATATTCATTCATGCCGGCACTATTGATATATTTTCTTCGCTCAACGTACATATCACTGCATCCGACATTCATAAGATAATCTGTACTTCCATCAAATGTTTCAAAGCCAAATCCGTGCTTCGTCCAGTTTTCAATTGATGCACATTCAAGCGTTGCAAGATCTCCGTCACGCATAAATGACTCTGCTGATTTTCCTGATGCACTTGCCGCATAGGCATCCGGATCTATTTCCATGTACTTTGACACCTCCGCATTTTTCTTAAGATTATCTGTATAGGCTAATTCACGTGAGTACCCATCAAGCATGCTGTTGTATTTACTGATATCACTATCTATTTTTATCCTATCCTCATCTGTGATGTCATCTTTAAGACGCTGCTGCATCAGAAACTTTACTTTCGCGAGTACTTCATTTCTCGTTGATTCAATCTCGTTAATCTTAATCATGTAATCTTTGATTTTTCTGTCGAGTTCAGGCATAAGTTCCTGATTAAGTACATCGAAGAATGCCTGGTAACTTACCTTTTGTTCTGCCGGCACAACAATCTGTATAACATCATCATCCGCATTAAAGTCTTTTGCCCTTGCAAAACATAAGCCTTTATCCTTTACATTTTTTTCAAATTCTGCATATTCAGCGGCATCGTGTGCGAGAGGAAGCTGTAATAACGCAAAATCAGATCCAAACCTGTCAGTTATTTCATTAATTCCAACTTCTCCCTGAATTGGCTTTGCCCTTTTATACTGTAATTTTCTTAATTCTGCAGCCGATCTCACGCCATTTCTATCGGTAGCATAATCTATGCTCTCTTTCGCACTGTGTGCAATTCCTGTAATTATGAGTTTAATAGCTCTTAAAGCGACCCCAAGAGGTTTTCCTGCAATGTTAAACGCCATTTCCATACCTCTGAAAGCTACATTAATATATTCAGCACCACTGTCCATTTTCATTCCTCCTGTTATTCAAGATACATTTTTACAATTTCTTCAAATTCTTCATCTGACGTGTTTTCAAGAAAAAAAATCGCATCATCTGTACTCATTTTGCCTGTACGGCATGCTTTAACCAGATTGGCTGATATCCCATGCTTTTTCTTCTTTGCTGTGCTTGCAATCTTTACAAGATTGCTGTGTGACAGACAATTATTTTTTTCCTGTTTTTCCTTTAATACCGCAAGTTCATCATTAAGCTTCCGTATCTCAGATTCCCTTTCATCTATCTTCGCCTGAAGTGTTGATATCTGAGTAATGAGTTCTGAATATGCATCATTATTTTCATCATCTGTATTTTCCATATTGTCAGCTATGTCCTGCACCTTGCCGTTAAGTGAGCTAATTGCATTCATTATGTTTATAAATGCATCCGAAACTATATCCTGCACTTTATCCGCTGTAAGCGTTTCCTCTACAGATGTACATGTGTTTGTGCGTATAAGCGCATATGCTTCTCTTCTCAAGTCGTCAAATCTGCTATGTATATGTGACATAATAAACTGAGATATCACATCAGGATTTAATTTTGCATTTGCAAGCGCCTGGATTATATACAATATATTTTTAGACGGATACTCTGTCTGTTCCTGTACTGCATTTATACATAGATCAACAATTTCATCACATGCAAAAAAAGCGGATGTCATTGCATACCTGTAAATACAGTCAGCAGCGTCATCTTGTATATCATTAATTTTCTTTGCAGATTCTTCGGATATTCCTGCCGCTGTCAATGCAGCAATACACTGCTCCTTCTTTACTAATTTTTCCATGTCTGCCTCCTTTCATGATAATTCTGACATTAGGGGATGATAATTTTCATGGACTATATGCCACTTTTTTTTAAAAAAGTGTGCCCAATGGGCACACTTAAATCGCACTGCATTATTTATGTTCTTATATCTTTTTCGTATGTTCTTTATCATAGTGTTTTCGTACATAGTCTTTTACATGATCATATGCACTATACAGTCCTTCTCCTGTTACAACAGCGATAACATTATCGTCATCATCATAAAGCTTGTACTTCTTGTTTTTATCAAGAAATGTAAGCATCGTTTTCCCATTATGTATTTCTATAATGTCTTTTCTTTCGGTCCATAAGTATTTTGCAGATTCACCCCATGTTCCGGGGATTCTTGTCTTTATAGCACTTTCATTCTCAGCTTCTATTATCTGCTTTGTAATAGTTATATCAACTAGGTTAGGATTCTCACTTTTATATTCTTCAATTATATCAGTCTTCTCATAATTTCGTTCATCCTTCATATCCTTATACTTTTTCCTCAGTTTCAGTTCATCAATATCCTTTTCTAACGATGACTTTCTGCGTATTATTCTTTCATACTGTTCAACGATTTCTTTTGCATCATCAGACAAAAGCCTCCGGCATCTGTATTTATTATAATTGAGATTTTTTATTCCAGTATTGCTTTCTGATAATTCCTCTTCTGCTCTCTCAATTTGTCCTGCAAGCGTTTCATACTCATCAGTTGCCCTTTCGAGTGTTGTGAGCAGCATCTTCATTTCTTTAAGATCATGCCTTATACGATTTCTTTTTCCCTGTTCTGTCTTGAGATTCTGATTCAGCTCATTATATTTGTCAATGACATCTTTCTGAGATTTAAAGCCTGACTTTACAGCAAAATAATAGTTCTCAATAGCTATGTAAAACTGGCTGCTCTTTTCTTTTTTGTACCACGCAGCGCCATTTGTTTTACAAATTTTTCTGCGAACCATGGCTGCTTTTAATCGTTCCTTCTGATAATCTGTCATATTCTCATACTTTATAAATTTTACTTTTTCCGTTCTTGGCATTTTATATGTCCGGCTGAAATATACAGGATTTTTATCAGCATATGTATACCTCTGATTCTTAGCCTCAATTCTCAGTCTGATAGTTTCCTCGCTGTATAAATCCCCAAGCGAGCCGGCTTTTAAACGTCTGCCTCTTTTCATTCCCGGAGCTTTGACTGTAATGTATTTACGCTCCTTATGATTAATACGGTAATTGCACTCTGATTTAAGTCTTGCAATAAAGTCATCAAAATCAACTGACTTATCAATACATGCATCTATATCTTTTCTAATAACATCATTCCAATTATAGTTGTTTGAATAAACCTTCTTTTCATGCTTAATACCATTTGCATCTTCATACTCATCAATATGATATTCCAATGGAGCCAGCCCATGCTGTACACACAGTCTGTCGACAAGCGGCTGTATATCACGTTCCCAGTCACCATCATTATAGTGATACTTAAGTCCGGTTGCATAACTGACCGAATTAAAAATAATATGTGTGTGTATATGGTCTTTATCATTATGCACAGCATATATAACTTCATAATCTTTTAGGTATTCGCGCGAAAAGTTTCTTCCTATTTCATATGCTGCAGCTTCATTTCCTTCGCCCGGCTTAAAAGATATAACAAAATGGTATCCCTGTCTGCCATCTGTCTTGCCATAATATTTCTTCGTTTCAATCATATCTTCAAACGCCGTATTAACATGACAATTCTGGCTGCCAATCCATTTTAGATTTTCTGTCTTATTTTCATTCATTATATAATCAATTGCATTCTTTAGATGCACAGAATTCCCACTACCAGATGTATTCATATGCATAAGCTTTGTTATTGCCATAAGAACTCCTCCATGCTGATAACTTTTTCCTCAAGAGATATTATTTTATTAAGCAGCTCTGTTAATTTCTTTTTGTCTGCATAACTATAAAATTCGCTGTTATAATCTTTTACAATCTGATTAATGTTATTTCCAACCCTGTTAATCTCGTAATTCAAATGGTTACATTCCTGCACATACTGCCGTTTAAGCATGTAGTCATCTTTATTGAGCACTGATGCGTTTCCATGTATCGCAACCTGACGTATATATTCACTTACACTTATTCCTTTCTGACTTGCATTCTCCTTTAACTTTTTATACTCTTCCTCCGTCATGCGGAAATAAAAATTTTCAACTTTATCTGCCATGAACCCTAGCCTTGCCTTTCCAAGTAAGTGATAGTGTGCCCAATGGACACTCCATCACTTTTTAAAAATTTTAAGTATTCCTTACCTATCAGTAATAATTTTCTCAAGATACTATTACCTTAAAAAATCCTTATTGTTACCTTGTATTTAAAAAATTTTTAAATACCTGTTTCCATAGCATTTTGTTAAAAAATTTTTAAGCATTTTTCATTAATCTTAAACCTGTGCATTACCTTATCTTTAAATGATAAGTTATTTTTAAATATTTTTTATTAATCTGATACCCCAGCAATAAAAATCTGTCACCTGTACTTTATGTTTTTCTTAAACACTATGTTGTGTTATTTGCAAGATACGCATTTGTATATACAAATGCATCTTGTTAGGGGATGCCCCCTAATACCCCATGTATACCTTGATGCCACAAGGCATCTTGCGGCAATATAAGGCTCTTTCTTTTTGTAATCACTTATAAGATTCTGCATACAATCATCCTTTCTCATAGCTGTTTCGCATGTGCAGCTATAGCAGCATTTTCAATATAATCATCATTTTCTTTCTTCGTTACAGGTGTAGTAGCACAATATATTTCCATATATATGGGATTGTCCTGGAGCACACGCAGGATAGCGGCCGGAGTTATCCGGGCTTTTATTTCCTCATACTCGTTAGTTACGGATTCGTATTTTGAATGATAATTCACATTCAAACAATTCTTGCATGCTATTTCAAGAATCTTTTCTGCACGCTTTACATCTTCAAACTCACGTTCAAATTTTGCAATAATTTCTTCTTCATGTTGTTCATTTTCATAAAGGAATTCCTGAAACACATAGTGCTCCTGTAAATCTTGTTTAAGAATAAGCTTCATTCGTTCGACATATGGAATTGCTCTACTCACTATTATATTTTCATATCGTCTTAGATCTCTCTTCTTAAGCTCATTCATACTGATATGATATTTTTGTGCAAATCTGTAGTTAGTTGATAATGAATAGTGTTCAAAATCAAATGTCATATTTTTTGACGCCATATCACCATAGAGGCCTATAAGCTGCCACTGTGAATCTGACAACTGTATTTCATCATGATTATATTCTTCCGGAAGCACTCCAAAATCAATTGCCATCTTTTCTATTGCATCTCTCATATCCAGACCAGCAAGGACGGCATAAAGCTTGAGGACATCGCCACCGTCATTATGCATTCCAAAATCACAGTATGTATTCGTGTTTCTGTAATATTTTGCCGAGGGGGTGCGCTCATTTCTGATTGCAAAGAAACCTGCATGGTTAACCTCTATACCAAATCTAGCAAGCACATCCGGTATCGGAATGCTTTTGAGTGACTTTATGTCGTAATATTTTTTCCCATCCATGATAAATCCTCCTTAAAAATAGTGCCTAAGGCTAATTGGCCTTAGGCATATAAATAACCAATGAAATTAGTAATAGTAAATTCTGCAACGCATGTCTTTTGCATCGCTTCGATTAGTATCAATACGTATAGCACCTGTCGATGAATCATAGCTTCCTACTACAACCCATTGTGCCCGGTTACTATCTGACAATTCCAATGTTTGTACAAAAACAATATCCATACCCTTATTAGTATATCCATAGAATTGATAGGTCCAATCTCTATGATCATCACCATTATACAGTTCTGAATGTAACGCATTCAAAGGAAGCTGCTTACCATCATCATGTAAACGAAAAGTTTCATTATTATAATAAAGCTCTACTGTTTTTAACTGGGCTTTTTGCTGTCCGGCGCTATAACCTGCACTATATCCACCCTTATAATTAGCTGAATTTGTATTAACTCGTCCATCTGCATCACTTACACCTTTGTTATATCCACCTTTGTAATTGGCTGAATTTGTGTTAACTCGTCCATCTGCATCACTTACGCCCTTGCTATATCCTGCACTATATCCACCTTTATAATTAGCTGAATCAGCATTTACGCGTCCATCTGCAAATGTAATTCCTGCATTATATTGAAGTTCTGCCATAGATGATATGTTGCCTGCAATTGTATCAAAGCTCGCATCAGCAGCCGTCTTTACACCTTTTGCAGTGACAGCCGCGGCTACTTTGGATTTGCCGTCACTTACAGCTTTTTTTAACTCATTTATGCTGCTCTCAAGCCCCTTAATCTTCTCCGTATTATCTGAAACTGCTTTTTTAAGCTGTGATGTATCACCTGTTATGCCATTTATTTTACTGTTCACAGATGATATATCTGAGTTGATATTATTTATCTGACCATTCACTGAGGCCTTATAGCTGTCTAAGGCAGATGTCACATTATTCACACTCGACTTAACAGAATTAAGACTTTCACCTGTGCTTTTTTCTAGTGAGGAAACATTCTTGTTAATGCTGTCAACCGTGCTTTCATAATCACTAACAGATACTTTTCCAGACTGCAAATCCGCCTGAAGCTGCTTTAGATTATTAAGTGCTGCATTAGCATCTGTGTTATTAGCATCTACTTTGCCATCAAGGCTATTGATTGTTGCTGTAAGATTATCCCGCAATTCATTTACAGATCTTGTAAGCTCTTCCTTATTGCCATTGACCGTATCTGACATTGCATCAAGCTGACTTGCTATTGATGCTTTATATGCCTCAAGTGCACTGTTAAGCCCTCTTACGTCTGACTTTACAGATTCAAATTTCTCCCCCGTGGCCGCTTCAAGCGTTGATATGTTGCCATTAATATCTGCAATGACCTTTTCATAGTCGCTTACTGACACCTTGCCGGACTGCAGGTCCTCCTGAAGTTTCTTAAGGTTATTAAGAGCTGTGTTAGCTTCTGTGTTATTAGCATCTACCTTACCATCAAGGCTATTGATTGTTGCTGTAAGATTATCCCGCAATTCATTTACAGATCTTGTAAGCTCTTCCTTATTGCCATTGACCGTATCTGACATTGCATCAAGCTGACTTGCTATTGATGCTTTATATGCCTCAAGTGCACTGTTAAGCCCTCTTACGTCTGACTTTACAGATTCAAATTTCTCCCCCGTGGCCGCTTCAAGCGTTGATATGTTGCCATTAATATCTGCAATGACCTTTTCATAGTCGCTTACTGACACCTTGCCGGACTGCAGGTCTGCCTGGAGATGTTTGAGATTATTAAGTGCTGCGTTGGCATCCGCATTATTGGCATCCACTTTGCCTTCAAGACTATCGATTGTGGTTGTCAGGCTGCTGTTTAAATCTGATATTGATTTATCAAAATTTTCTTTATTGCCATTAATTGCAGATGACATTGCATCAAGTCTGCTTGCTACCGACTTCTTATATTCGCTCAAATCATTATTAACTTTATCCACATCAGATTTGACGTTATCAAACTTTTTCCCTGTAGCTGTTTCAAGTTCTACAAGATTACTGTTAATATTAGATACAGCTATCTCATAGTCACTCATAGATACCTTACCTGACTGTAAATCCTCCTGAAGCTTCTTAAGGTTATTAAGAGCTGCTTTAGCATCCGCATTATTAGCATCTACTTTGCCGTCAAGGCTATTGATTGTTGACGCAAGATCAGAATTAAGTGCCGCTATAGAATTTTCAAGTGTTTTTTTATCTCCATCAACCTTATCTTTAAGTTCACCTATTTTCTTTTCCAAAACTGCTTTGTCTGAAGCATACTTTGCATCTGATGCAATCTTGTAATCTTCCAGGTTAATAGATACTTTATCAAGTTTTTCAGATAACGCTGTAGTACCAACTGAATCCATACCAGATGCCGAGCTGTCTTTTAGCTGTGTTATCAATTTTGAAATCTCTGATTTGTATGTATTAAATTCATTGATTGTAAGTTTATCCGCATCAAGTCTGTCTGTTATCCCCTGAAGATTTGACACCTCTGATTCAAACGTTTTCCTCGTATCCTCATCAGCTTTACTACTCTCATTTTTAAGCGATTCCATAAAAGTATTAATATCATTTTTCAGAGAGCTGACAGAATTTTCTAAATCTGATTTTGCTGAGTCCTGTAATACTGATAATAATGTTAGTCTGTCTCTGATATCTGTTAAGTCTGATATGTTTGATGCAAGATCATTAAGCTGTGACTGTGTTTCACTTAACTTGCTCTGCAGCCTTGTAAGTTCCGTTACATACTCAGACGCATTCGATGCAGCATCTTTGCCCTGCGCTTCCAAAACTGTAATCTGGTTCTGAATCCCATTAATGTCATTCTGCATGGTAACATACTGTTCCGAAAACTTATTTATGCTTTCTGTGATATTATTAACATTTTCATTGTATGATGTAATTGCAGACGATACAGACGAATATATTTCTTCTGACATGCTTACAGCTATTCTTGCGATTCTGTCATCAGTAAGATATTCTGTACCCGGCATGTCCATATCTGCATATACCACACTGAGTCCTGTAAGCAGGTTGCCTGAGACTTGAGATGCAGCGTCCTTCTGCATTCCATTTGACATCAGTATCTGTGCAATAATATCATTATCTGATGTTATCATTTCAATATTTACATTTACATCATCCTTCTCTTGATTAAGAATCCTAATCGCAGTATCTTTCACTTTTTCGCAAAAATCTGATTTATCAATCATGTCAAGATTAAGATCAGCAACGTAATCTGTCATCTGCTCCGCTATCATAAGTGCAATATGCTCTCTTGACTCTGTTGTAAGATGTGCCCTGCATGTGATATCTACACTCGTATCCATTATCTTAGGCATGTCTGCATCTATCCCGGCTGATGCAAGTGTATCTACACATCTATTGCAAATCGATTCAATGCATGTGTTATCATACAGTTCCGCAACAGTAAGATTAATCTTATATTCATCGTTGAGCTTATCAAGCTCTGTGTATGTAACCGCCTTGATATATTCAACTACTTCTGACGCATCTATTGATGCTGCATAATGCTTTGATTCAGCATAATTATTATTGTCAGTGTCAAATGACCTGTGATTCGTCACAGTGCCAAAAATGATTCCTACTGATAATGCAACAGCACAAACAATTCCTGTTATGGTCAGAAACTTTTTTTTGTGATTTTTTATATAATCTATCATTTTCTACCTCCATTTTATTGTGTGCCCAGTGGACACACTTCCCTCCTGACTAATTGAATCAGCTAATAAAAGCCGTCTTTTACCTGCTATTATGTTTAATCGGACTGTCTATGTTTTTATCCTTATCTTCAGATAGCTTGTGATAAGCATTAACGATATCTCCATAAAGCTTTTCACGGAATTCAGCCGTAACAGGGTAGCATATATCTTTGTATACCGGCTTTCCCGCCTCATCCAATTTGTTTGTTTTGTAATTTGGCATCGATATAAACTCGCCCTTGGCTCCGTTCATGATACGTATATTATTTACTACAAATTTGTTATCAAAATATACTGATGCTATAGCAGCTACGTTATCCTTTTCAATCGGGTGCACGCTTACTGACACATTTAAGCCATTTTCTTCTCCGAAATCCATATCCATAGAATTACTGTTTGTTTCGCAAACGTCCTTGTACAGCTTAAGTATGTCCTTATAAAGCTGCTTTGAAAAATCACTTGATATAGAATGGCAAACATCCTTATAAACTGCTCTACCATTGTCATCCACTTCATGCGTCTGATAGCTTGGCATATTAATAAATGTATGGCCTTTAGCTTCTACTATAGATATGTTATTGACCTTATATGCCCCTTCAAATGTGATTGATGCCATAGCCTTCAGGTTATTGTCATCCTTTACTCTTGATACCTGTATTGTGTATTCCATAGTCTACCTCCAAAGTTATGTTACTGTTCTATTGGTCATCTAGCTTCTTTAGTCATTGCTCTTATTACCTTCCTCCTCTCCTCATAAATTGCAACAACCATTGTATTTATCATCCCACTTATCCTGTATTTTTCTTATGGACTATATGCCAAAAATATAAAAACCTTCAGTATAGACTTCATATAATCTATACTGAAGGTTTACCTGCCTATCTTAATCTGTTTTTTTGCAAAACATCATCACCGGCATTGATTGTTTTGAAATTTTCTACAACAATGCCTGATAAATCTGGCATGTCATAATATTCATGATCTTCCAGCTTTTGCTCGAAAACTTCTATACAATCATGATTGTAAACTATCATTTTGCTTTCATAATCCGTATCTAACAATTCAGTGGAATTGAATATTAAGTCTTTAAAATTTTCATGCGCAATTTCCACAAAGTTATTAAGAGAATCTTCATCTGTCGGATTGAGATGTATTCTTATTCTTTTATCATCAACCGTTTCATTTGAATGCAAAACTGCTACTGTAATTTTTACCTCATCATTTAGTGCGTCTCCAATTATATTTATACTTACATAATCCTGTGGACGTTTATCATTTGCAATAATGCAATTCCATTTTCCATCAGCGGCATAATTGGCTGATATCTTACTCTTAGCAGCAGCAATAAGCTTATCAAACTCATTCTTTATAATATTATATACATTATTCCTCTTAAGCTTATATGATGCTGCATTAAGTGCAATACAGAGCTTGTCTCTTTCATTAACAGTCAGATTGCTCTTCGATAAAATCTCACTGTTATAATTATTCAAAACATTATTTGTCGCAGTATTGTCAGTACTGAATTGCGCAATCTCAAACTTATCCCGGCTGGATTCATTTACAAAATTTAAAGATTTGTTTTCAATTCCAATATCAATATAGAACTGCAATGCCTTATCAAATTCTGTAAAAAAATGTTCATTATCTTTTGTTGATACAGAATATGTTATCCTATTTTTCGGATGCAAAAGAGCTTCCCACATCTCAGATTCTTTCGATTCCGGTTTCAGTGATATATCCTCAAGATAATCACCAACCAAACTCCAACCGTCAAATCCAATTCTGTTATTACCGTTTTCAAACACAATGCTTACTATTTCATCATCCGCATTTACTCTCTCATATCCAAGAAGCTTCATCGCTTCTGTATATCTGTCTTCTAGCGTTGCATCAGTCATTGTATTCAACTGTGTATCTGCTTTATCATACTGTTTTAGTGTTGCAGCACTTATAAGCATTGCTGTATCTATACAATCTCCTACTGCCCTATGTGTCTGTATCTCATTTATTCCCATGTCACTCAAAGCCTCCATTTATTTCCGTATTTATCCGTAATTCCAAGTTCAACTACTTCATCAGCATCTCCAAGTCCAGTTGTCTCAGTATCAAGGATAATATAATCTCTTTTGTCAAGCTCTGCAAAATCAATTATTCCTGCCTGGTTATTAACGGCATCTCGGATTTGCTCAAAAGGCATCTCTGGATTAATTACAGCTGCTTCAATATCAATAACACCATAAGCAAGTGAATACCTGTAATGCAGACATAATAATAAATTCAGTTGTCCCAATCTTATTACCTAACACTATGTAGAAAATAATTAAAAACAGTTCAATTAAGAATGTGAGAAGAATTGTTGCACCTTGCATTTCATCACTATAAGGTTTACCACCATTCTGCACATGGAGTATTCCTTACTCTCAAAAATGTCAAAATGAATAAAATGTTAATGCTAAAATCTTCATATCACAATATTCTCCTTATCTTCTACACTTAACGCTACCGCCAGCATCAATATCTCCTGATACATTTCCACAAGTTACTGAACCACCTGCTTCAATATCTCCTTTGACATCTCCACTAACTTCACAACTGCCACCACAATCAATAGTTCCTGCATTGCCGTGAACTTCTACCGATCCACCGCAATCAATTTTATTTACATCTCCTTCAATGACCACCTTAATATCGCCACTATTACATTCCTGAATAGTCTTGCCATCAACAACTACTTTTCCATTATTGATTACTACATTACTTCCTGAGCAAGTGATAGTTTTGCCATTAATCGTAATTCTGTTCATACTTTTTGTCCTTTCCTTATATTTATTTTCTGTCTTACTTTTCAACCTTCAAATCCTTTGTTTTCATAGTGATTAATAAGTTCTTCGTTTGTAAGTAGTCTTAGTTCCTTTTTCTGCATATACATTCTCCTTTAACTATGAATCTATTGATAATTACAGGAGAATTATCTTATGCCATAATTATTTTTTGTATGTACTATATGCCATAAGTAATTAATATTAATATCCAAACCGGTTATGTATGTCTTTTTTTATTGACAATTGCATTGTGCAGGCTGAATTGTAGAGTGCAGCTATTATATAGCTGCGCATGTTTTTAATCTCGGTTGTGCTGTTAATTACCTGATGTGCTGCATACATAGCATGCTCATAATCAAGCTGCATAAATCTGTAACACACATCCTCGTATGTATGCAAGGTGCCATTGATAGTGTATGACTGATCTTTTGCGTTAATGACATCACAAATAACAGCGAATATCTCGCTGAGCGTCTTTTGTTCATCCGTCATTCCGGACTCATTTCCCTGCATTCGCAAATTATACTCAAGATTTTCTTTGATTTTTTTCACTGATGCTGATGCAGATGCATTTTCTATCAATCCATCATCTGCATTACTGTCATGATAGATAGATTGATTAATATTCTCTGTAGTAATCTCTGTAGTATTCTTTGTGAAGTTACAAAATTTTGTGGGAGGGTCATACAAAATTTTGTGGGAGGGTGGTACAAAATTTTGTAGGGGGGTGGTACAAAATTTTGTAGGAGGGTATGTGCGGTCATCCTGCTGTGCTTTTTCAGGCACTTTTCCAGCTTGTCGTCTTTTATCTGATATTTCAGAAACATCAGCATTTTCGTAACTTTCTGCATATATCTCATTTCCACTGACAGACTGTACACTTTGATTATCGCTATCAAAATTATCCTGAAGTTCATCATTGATGCTTTCATCCACATGCTGCGTTTCAGCTTCGGTATAACCATAATCCGTAAATGTAATGCTATATATCATGTCCGGATCAAGAGCAATGTACATTACATTTATAAATTTCTGTCCATCATGAATTTCATCACGAAATACACGCTTAATCAAATTAAGCTCTTCCAGCCTGTCCATAGCTGCTTTAACAGACCTTTTGCTTTCTCCAAAAAAATCAGCATAATTTTGATAAGTTTTGCATAGTAAATCCGCCTTGAATTTCTTTTTCCAGCCTATCAATTCGCCTGTATATTCGTCGCGCACTTCACGTGGACGATACCAGTAAACAATATCAGATAAAATTGCTATAGCAAGCAAATACGGCTTGCCGTTATCTCGAGTAATTTTTTTGTACCATATCGCAGGCGTCACATTGCCAGATATATTAAGTTGTCCTATCTTATCTGCTATGATACTGCCACTACTATTAAAGAGCATATTGCACCCCCGTGTTCTTAATGCTTAATGTTTACAAGGCAGGAGCGTTTTAGGCGCTCCTGCGTACACCAATAGAATACTAATTAAATGGAAGATCTTCACCATCCACATAATCATCCGGAATACTCATAAATCCATCATCTACACCCGCACCTGCACCACTATTACTGTTTGAATTTGACTTGCTTTCAGAAAATTCAAAATCATCAACGATGACATCCGTTGTATATATCTTCTGCCCTTCCTTATTCTTATAACTTCCTGTATGTATTCGTCCCTGGATAGCCACCTTGGTTCCTTGATGGACATATTTTTCAATAACCTCAGCTATCCCCTTAAAGGCAACGCAATGTATAAAGTCGGCTGTCTGCTGTTCACTGTTCTGATTATTACGTGATCCGCGCCTGTCTATTGCTAATGTAAATCTTGCAATCGCCATTGAATCTTCCGCACTCTGTGAATAACGGATATCCGGATCTCTTGTCAGTCTTCCCATTAAAATTACTCTGTTCATTCTTTTCTCCTATCTGATTTAATTTTTATTACATCACTAAAATAATTTTTAAACCTACAATACGGACAAACAAACGTCCTCCTCTTTCTTTTTGGAACATCAACCGGATTTCCACATCTTTCGCACATATACAAATATTTCACGTCTATTCCTCCGGCTTATTATGCTTATTATTCTTGAAGAACTCTGCAAGTGCCCTGTCAACAACATCATAAACATCGTCAGGTCCCATATCATCTGAAAAGTATCTTGCGTACAAATCTTTCATAGGCTTGAATCCCACACTCTTTTTTTCCGGCTTTTTCTTTCCGACAAGTATATCCTGCATACTTGAGCTATCCAGCTGTCCATTCTGCCATGCTGCTTTTAAAGCTGCAGACATATTCATTGTCAATGACAGGCAGTACTGATCAAGCATATCTGCGAGCTCGTCCTGCATGCCTGCATCATCAATAAATGAAATATCTACAGCAGCCCGAAGAGGCATTCTGTTTGCATCAAGCAACGCTTTTAATGAGTCTGTGAGCATATTTACACGTATGTATCTGCTAACACTGCGTGCAGACATTTTAAAATTCTCGCCCACCCTGTCAGTTCTGCGTCCTGTATCATCAAGATTATCCATATCAAATGTCTTGCTACTGACTTTACTAAGCTGGTTAAGTAATTCTGTGTTTGAGTTGTTACTTTTCATCGCTTCATAAAAGTCAGATACAACTTTTGCAACTTCCGATGGATGCATTTCTGTAATTGACGATTGATAAAAATTTGATGCCGATACAATCAGCCATGCTGCATTATCATCATACTCACGTACAACTGCCGGAATTGTTGTCAGACCGGCTTCTTTCGCTGCCGATAAGCGTCTGTGTCCGGCAAGGACTTCATACTTACCTGAAAATGGTCTTACAAGAATAGGCTGCAGCACACCTACATCTTTGATACTTTGCACAAGTCCATCGTAATCACTTCTATATACATTAAACTTGTGATTGTGATACTCAACACAATCATTAACTGATATTTCCTGTATCTGTGTATTAGAAGCTGCTGAACTGGAAAATAAATCGTCAAAGCTGTTTAATTGTATTTTTGATGCACTCCCTATCTTACTCATTTTCAAGTACCTCCTCTGTTAAAGCCTTATATGCGGCTGCAACCTTGCCGTTCGGATCATGCTTATAAATGCTTACGCCTTCCGCAGATATCTCTGCAGCTCTTACTGATGCCGGAATACTGTTTTCAAATATCCGCACTCTGCTTCCGTAATTTTCAATCAACAGATTGCTGATATCCCTGGCATAATTAGTACGGTTATCAACCATAGTGAGTAGAATTCCCTCAAGCTCCAGCTTCGGATTAATCTGTCGCTTTACCTTTCCAATTGTTTTAATAAGCTGTTCCAAACCTTTTACTGGCAGATATGCCGCCTGCACCGGAATCAAGATGCTGTCTGCACATGCAAAAGCATTTATTGTAATCATTCCGAGTGATGGCATACAGTCAATCAGGATATAATCGTAGTGGTCTTTCTGCTGTTCTATGTAAGCGCGCATTACAAGTTCTCTGCTCATGACATTAACTAACGATACTTCCAATCCTGATAACTCAATATTGCCCGGCATAAGGTCAATTCCTTCTTCATGTCTTAAAATACCGTAATCATCTTCCATATCCGTATCATTGATGATATTAGCCATCACAGTTGCGAGTGTTTTATCTAGTTTGTCCGGCTCCGTGAATCCTAAGCTTGCAGTCAAACTCCCCTGTGCGTCCGCATCTATTAGTAAAACTCTCTTACCCTGCTTTGCCAGTCCGACCCCAAGATTGCTTGTTGTAGTTGTTTTGCCAACTCCACCCTTCTGATTTGCTATTGCAATAACTTTACACATGATAAATTCTCCTGTTCTTTTCCTATATTTTGTTACTTGCTGCCTTTTGCACTGTTTTTCTGCACTTCCACATAAGCTCTGTAATATTTATCTGTTCCTTTATTGGGATAGAGGTCTGACATTTCCAGAACCTCTATCTTTGGGTGTCTCTGCATGATTTTCTTAAACCATGTAATATCGTTCTTTGTTCCCATCAATCGAATCTTTAGCATCAATCATTTCCTCCAAACATCGCATACAAATTTTTATTATATGTGGTATACTCCGGATAGCGAATCTGTATTGCCTGCCAGAAATATGGTGCATAGCAACAGCAGAACAAATCCTCTACTGAATATCTCCGGCACTCATCCACCTGCTCCTCTGTGTCCTGCTCATCATCTACGCTCGGTGTTCCGTTGCAATACAAATTGAAAGCCATTCTAACAACCTTTGCGCTTCCGCTGGTCTGCCATCCTTCATGCAAACACTCCGGTTTTACACAGCCAGTCTTAAAGTTATAAATTTTATCCACATTTCTTCGTGTATCCTCGTTCATTCCAAGGCAATAGCAAAGTGCCTTGTGATATACATCTGCTTCTCTAACTTTCTGAATTTTTTCATAGTAGAATTTCTCATGTGCTTCACTGATAAAGTTAATATTTTCTTTTTCTGCTCCTAACGCTGTACTGTTCATACTGACTTCCTCCATTTTCTTATTTTGTTCCGTTGACCATAACAAAAAAGGACATTCCTCTAAAATTTCTTTTAGAAAAATGTCCTTATAGTACAAAATATGAACTTGAACTGACTCGATTTTAATTTAAAATCGTTTGTTTTAACCCTTTAAGATAGGTTATTTTGTCGTACTCCTGTCGTACCATACAAGTTGAAAGTCCGCAAACCCTTGAATTTATTGGTCTTTTTTATCCAATGACTTCATTGTCGGGAGCTTTTTCGCTCCTGCTGTAAAGAGCTGTAAGATGATTTACATTTCTTTAAATCATTACAATATTTTCTTTAGCAAGCTGTACTAAAATAACCAAATTTGCAGCCTTTTTTGGTCATAT